>Ga0209118_1000086_pt1 | contig 67291 bp, 58 predicted proteins | sample BlaSpr_A8_Ref_M1_FD_187988 | JGI IMG/M metagenome (GOLD analysis project Ga0209118, IMG submission 187988) | Forest soil microbial communities from Thunder Bay, Ontario, Canada - Black Spruce, Ontario site 2_A8_Ref_M1 (SPAdes) (version 2) | ecosystem: Environmental > Terrestrial > Soil > Boreal... | reverse complement strand
GCCGGTCGCCGCCCGCAGGAGCGCTTGCTCCGCGCCCGCCGCCGGAGCCCGGCCGGGGGGGCATGCCCCGGAGCTAAATGAAGATCTCGACCTTGGCCTTGTCCTTCAAGGCCTTGATGTGATCGAAGAACTTCTCCTTCTGCTGCTGCTGCTTGAGGAAACCCGCGATCTTGTCCTTGACCTCGTCGAAGGGTACCTTGCCGGCGTCCTGATGCTCGATCAGTTGGATGATGTGGAACCCGAACTGGCTCTCCACCACCGGCGAGAGCTCGTTCGGCTTCTTGAGGGCGAAAGCCGCATCCTCGAAGGGCTTCACCATCTGCCCGCGCGAGACCCATGAGAGGTCGCCGCCGCGTACCTTGGAACCGGGGTCGTCGGAGTTCTCCTCGGCGAGTTTGGCGAAGTCGCCGCCGGCCTTGAGCTTGGCGACGAGGTCGTCGATCTTGGCCCGCGCCTTCTTCTTGTCCTCGGCGGAGGCACTCTTGTCGACCTTGACCAGGATGTGCCGGAGGTGGATGCGCTCGGGGCGCGTCAGCTTGTCCGGGTTCTTGTCGTAAAACGCCTTGACGTCCTGATCGCTCACCTTGACATCGTTGACGACCTTGGTCTCGACGAACTTCTGCACCACCATGAGCTCTCGTGTCTGCTTGACCAGATCAGCCTCGGTCAGGCCGTTCTTCTTGAGCTCCTCCTGGTACTTCTCGGGGGACGGGAAGCGGCCCTTGAGCTCGGCGAGCTGCTTGTTCACCTCGTCGTCGGAGGCGGTCATGCCCGCCGCCTTGGCCTCCTGCAGCAGCAGCTCGTTGGCGATCAGCTGGTCGAGGATCTTGCGATAGAAGTCCGCGGTCTCGGTCATGCCCGGGGCCTGGGCGTGGTACTGGTCCGCCACCTTGATGAGGTCGCCCTTGGCGATCGGCTTGCCGTTGACCTTGGCCACCACCGCCGGGATCTTGTCCTGCGCGAGAGCCGGTGGCGGGGCCGCGGCGCCGGCCGCCGCGCCCGCGGGCGGGGTGCCGCCGGTGGCCGCTTTGGGTGCGGCGCTGCCGGAGGCGGCGGCGCTGCCACTGCCGGCGGCGGGCGCGGCAGTCGCGCCGGTCGGAGCATGGGAGGCGCCAGCAGAAGGAGCCTGCGTGGTGCCCGCGGCCGGTGCCGGGGCGCTGGCCGCCTTGGCGCCAGCCGCCTGCTCGCCCTGAGAGCCGTGGGAGCAGGCCAGCAGGCCGGCCAGCAGGAAGACCAGCGAGAGAGAGACGATCTTGGGTGGACGAGAAGAATCGGTGTGGAGCATCAGGTTGGCTTCCTCGATAGGTTGCTGTCGGCGCGGACGGCGCTCGCGAATATCGGCGCGGCGGCGCGGAGAAGACAGAGGATCGGCGCGGCCGCGGACCATCCGCCGCCACGAGGGCCGATATCCTACCCGGAAATCGCCCAAAGGGCTAACTCCACCGGACCAGGCGACCAGGCGACCAGGCGGACCAGGCAGCCAGCTTGCTCTCGGGTCCTTGCCGAGCTGGTGAGGGGTTCTTGCCGTCATCCCTGCCCTGTCATACAATTTGTATGACGCAAGGGAGGGAGCGATGGCTGTGAAGACGGTCAGGCTCGACGAAGATAGTGAGAGGATCCTGACGGGACTGGCTCGCGAGATGGGCCTTTCGGTCTCGGCGGTGCTCAAGCAGGGCCTCCTCGCCTTGCGCGATCAGCGGCAGGCGGGCGCCCCCAGGGCATACGAGATCTACCGGGAGCTCGAGCTGGGACCGGGCGGAGAGGCCCTGGCGCCTTCGACGGAGACCCGCCGCGGCGTCGAAGAGACGCTGCGTCGCAGGCAGCGCCGGTGATCCTGGTCGACACCGGTCCTTTCGTGGCGCTCTTCGATCCGCGCGACCATCAGCATGTACGTTGCAGCGCAGTGCTGGCGTCCTTGGACCAGGCTCTGATCACCACCATCCCGGTGCTCACCGAGGCCTTCCACCTGCTACCCGCGGCGAGCCGGGGCGCCGCGAATCTGCGGGCTTTCATCGTCCGCGGCGGGATCTCGCTCTGGTTCATGGATGCTCTCGGCCTGCAGCGAGCCCTGCATCTGATGGAGCAGTATGCGGACCATCCGATGGACCTGGCGGATGCCTCGTTGGTGACGGCTGCTGAATCCTTGCTGGTGCGGAGAGTCTTCACGCTGGACCGCTACGACTTCTCGACCTACAGGGTGCGCCGCGGCCGCGCCTTGCAGCCGTTCGAGATCGTGCCTTAGCACATGGCGGCCGGTACCGGCGCATCGTCTATACTTCGAACCTGAGCGGGCCAGGCGGCGGCGAGGGGCGGTGGGGCGCGGCGGCGAGCATGAGAGGCCGCCGCCGGCGGCCGAGGATGCCACGCGGGCGGCCACTCCGAGAGGGACGAAAGGAGCCAGAGATGAGCTCGAAGCAGGGTGAGCCGGGCAACGCCGGCACGGCGGCGGCGGTGGTGGCGCCGCCTGCGAGCGCGCCGACCTCGGCGACCGAGGTGACCTCGGTGACCTCGGGGACTTCAGAAAGGGTGGCGCCCGGGTCCGGCGCGCTCGCGGCCCCGGAGCCGGTCGCCGGCAGCTCCTGCTATCAGTTGGAGGTGCTCGAGACCATGGCCGAGGCGCGTCAGCGCTGGGAGGCAGCGCGCGCCCGGGCGGAGGAGAAGGCGCCCTTCTGGAAGCGGGACTTCACCACCGTCTCGGGGATGGAGGTGCCGCACCTCGTCACCCCCGAGCAGGGCGCCGGCATCGACCCGCGGCGCGACATCGGGGTGCCCGGCGAGCTCCCATTCACGCGCGGCATCCATCCGACCGGCTACCGCGGCAAGCTCTGGACCATGCGCCAGTTCGCCGGCTTCGGCACCGCCACCGACACCAACCAGCGCTTCAAGTACCTGCTGGCCCAAGGGCAGACCGGCTTGTCGGTGGCCTTCCATCTGCCGACCCTCTACGGCTACGACTCCGATCACAAGATGTCCACCGGCGAGGTGGGCAAGTGCGGCGTGGCGGTGGACAGCCTGGCCGACATGGAGACGCTGTTCGACGGCATCCCGCTCGGCGAGGTCACGACCTCGATGACCATCAACTCGACCGCGCCGATCCTGTTCGCGATGTACCTGGCGGTGGCCGAAAAGCAGGGCGTGGACATTGCCCGCCACGTCTCCGGCACGCTGCAGAACGACATCCTCAAGGAATACATCGCGCAGAAGGAGTACATCTACCCGCCGCGGCCATCGATGCGCCTGATCACCGACCAGTTCGCCTTCGCCGCCCGCCACGTGCCGCGCTGGAACACCATCTCGATCTCCGGCTACCACATCCGCGAGGCGGGCTCGACGGCGCTGCAAGAGCTCGCGTTCACGCTGCGCGACGGCATGGAATACGTGCAGTACGGCATCGACGCCGGTTTGCCGGTCGACGAGTTCGCGCCGCGCCTGTCGTTCTTCTTCAACAGCCACAACGATTTCTTCGAGGAGATCGCCAAGTTCCGGGCGGCGCGCCGGATCTGGGCTGGGGTGATGCGCGAGCGCTACGGCGCGAAGACCGAGCGCTCCTGGATGCTGCGTTTCCATACTCAGACGGCGGGCTGCTCGCTGACCGCGCAGCAGCCGATCAACAACGTCGTGCGCACCACCGTGCAGGCGCTGGCCGCGGTGCTCGGCGGCACCCAGTCGCTGCACACCAATGCCCTCGACGAGACGCTGGCGCTGCCGACCGAGGCCAACGCCCGCACCGCCCTGCGCACCCAGCAGATCCTGGCGCATGAGTCCGGCGTCATCAACAGCATCGATCCGCTAGGCGGCAGCTACTTCGTCGAGGAGATGACGCGGCGCATGGTCGAGGGAACGCTCGATTATTTCCGCCGCATCGACGATCTGGGCGGCATGGTCGAGGCGATCGAAGCCGGGTTCCCGCAACGCGAGATCATGGACGCGGCCTTTGCCTACCAGCGCGCCTTCGAAGAGCGGGAGAAGCTGATCGTGGGCCTCAACGCCTTCCAGATTGACAACGAGCCGCCGATCGAGATCCTTTACATCGCCGACGACCTGGCGGAGCGGCAGATCGCCGAGCTCGACCGCGTCAAGCAGCGGCGCGACGCCGGTGCCGTGGCGCGCACCCTGGATGCGCTGCGGCGCGGCGCCGCCGGCGACGACAACACCATGCCGCTGATCCTCGACTGCGTGCGCGTCTATTGCACGGTCGGCGAGATCAGCGACGCGTTGCGCGAAGTGTTCGGCACCTACGAGGAGCCGGCGGTCTTTTGAGCCGCCCGGAACGCGCGCGTCATGACCGGCCTTGTCGCGACCGTGCGCCAGCTGCTGCTGTACACGCTGTGGGCGGACCGCATCTGCCTCAAGGTGCTCGAGGACGTCGAAGCCGAGGACCTGGCGCGCGACACCGGCACCAGCTTCGGCTCGCTCCTCGGCACGCTGTCGCACATCCTCGGCTCGCAGCGGCTGTGGCTGGCGCGCTTCGAGGGCAAGATCCTCGCCCGGGTGCCGGACCTGACCGATTTCCCGGATTGGGAGACGCTGGCGGCGGCCTGGACCGAAACCTCGGCGGAGCTCGGCTTCTTCCTCGCCTCGCTGACTGCCGAGCAGGTGAGCGCCGACCTGACCTGGACTTCCACCGAGGGTGTCAGCTACACCCGGCCGCTCTGGCAACCGGTGCTGCACCTCGTCAACCACAGCACCTATCACCGCGGGCAAGTGGTGTCGCAGCTGCGCCAGCTGGGCTACGAGCCGCCGTCAACCGACATGATCTATTTCCTGATCGACCAGTCGCCGGTGGCGCCGCCCCCGTCGCCGGCATCGCCCTCCTGAGCGTCCGCCGGACGAAGAAAACCGTCTGCTAGAATCGCCGCCCATGGCGCCGCCCCAGCCCTCGACGAGTGACAGGCCGTTCCGCATTCTGATCGCCAAGCCGGGGTTGGACGGCCACGACCGGGGCGCGAAAGTGGTGGCGCGGGCGCTCCGCGACGCGGGCTACGAGGTGATCTATACCGGCCTGCGGCAGACGCCGGAGCAGATCGCCGCCGCGGCGGTGCAGGAGGACGTGGACGCCGTGGGCCTGTCGATCCTCTCCGGCGCCCACAACAGCCTGCTGCCCGAGATCACCCGGCTGCTGCGCGAGCAGGGCGCGGGCGACATCCTGGTGTTTGCCGGCGGCATCATCCCCGACCAGGACCTGGAAGGGCTGCAGCGCGCCGGCATCGACGCGGTCTTCCTTCCGGGGACGTCGACGAAGGACATCGTCCAGTACCTGCGGAGCCGCCTCACGGCGGCCTGACGGGGCCGACGCGCCGGGTCGAGCTCGCCACAGCTCCGGAGCCAGTGCCGATAAACCCTTGATTCGAGAATAGTTTGACGGCTGAACGCCGGGATGCTAGGTTATTTCGAGTTTCGCATCGGAGGGGTCCATGAGTAGACGCATCTTGCTGGCCGACGACAGCGTCACCATCCAGAAGGTCATCGAGCTGACCTTCATGGACGACGACTACGAGGTCCGGGCGGTCGGCAATGGCGACGAGGCGCTCGCGATGCTGACCGCACTGACGGTGGACTTCGTGATCGCCGACGTCCATATGCCGGGGGCCAGCGGCTACGAGGTGTGCCGGCGCTCCAAGCAGCTGCGGCCGGAGGTGCCGGTGCTGCTCCTGGTCGGCACCTTCGAGCCCTTCGACGAGGCCCGGGCCCGCGAGAGCGGCGCCAACTCGTATCTCAAGAAGCCCTTCGATTCCCAGGAGCTGCTCGGGCGGGTGCACGAGCTGCTGGGGCCGGCGGCGGCCCCTGCCGGCGGCGCCCCGGAAGGCGCCGGGCAGCATCCCGAGGGTGGGGTTGCGGCGCCGCCAGCAGGCGCGGGCGCAGGAGCGGGAGCGGAGGAACCGGCGCCGACGGCATCCGCCCCGGCGACCGCCGCCGCCGCGACCCCGGAAACCCCGGCGACCCCGGAGACCCCGGCGACCCCGGGGAGCACCGCCGGCGATTCGGGCGCCGCCGCCGAGCAGCCCGCCACGGCCGGTTCCCCGAGCGGCACGGCCGGTGCCGGCCATGGCATGCGGCTCACCGGCGAAATCGAAGCCGCGGCGAGCTGGCAGGAGTTCGAGCTCGAGGCGGAACCCGAGTTCATCCCCGATCCTTGGCCCGATCAGCCGCCGGCGCCGCCTCCGACCGCCGGGTTCCGTCCCGCGGTCCAGCATCCCGAGCAGCCGTTCGCGCTCGGCGACCTCGACGAGGGAACCGGCGCGGAGTCCGGCGCCCCTGCCGGGGAGGGCCGCCAGCCGGCCGCGGATGCGCAGGCGCCGGCCCCTGCGGCAGCTTCGGCCGCGCCGGCCGACATCGACCATCCCTTCCCCCTCGGCGAGCCGCTCGACGACCGGTTGCTGCTCGACGAGGTCGAGGCTCAGGAGGACGAGCAGCTGGCTGCGTCGACACCCGCCGCGGCGTCGACGTCCGCCGGGTCCGCCGGCGCGCAGGCGCAGCGGGCAACGCAGGCGGAGCCCGTGGCATGGCTCGGCGCCGCGCCCGCGGGCTCCCGGCCCGCCGACGAACCCCCGACGATCGAGGAGCGGGCAGGAGTGCCGCTCGGAGGGGAGGCCGCGATCGGCGGTACCCCAGCGAGCGGCGCCGCCGGCCCGGCCGTCGACGCCGGTGAGGACGAGAAGCGAGTCGCCGCCGCGGGCAACGGCCAGCCCGCCGCGCAGACGACCGCCAGCGGCGCCTCCGGCGCTCTGGGCGACCAGGACGTCGATCGCATCGCGCGCCGGGTCGTCGAGCTGATCGGCGACAAGGTGGTGCGCGACATCGCGTGGGAAGTCATCCCGGACCTCGCCGAGGTCGTGATCAAGGATCGCCTGCGGGAGCTCGAGAGCCAGATCGAGTGACGCTCCTGCCGGCGGCGGCCGTGCATGCGCCGGCACCGATCCTCGCGGCGCCGTGCGCGGCACGCCACGCCCGCTTCCCGGCGGCCTCGCGCCGTCATCCATCATGAGCGCCATGGAGAGCGAGATCGTGAGCCGCAGGGAGGAGCTCGACAAGCGCTTCGATCCACGCGCTTACGAGCGCGTCTGGCAGCGGCGTTGGGCCGAGAGCGGCATCTTCCGAGCCGAGGCGCCCTCGGCGCGCCGGCCGTTCTCGATCGTGATCCCGCCGCCCAACGTGACCGGCAAGCTCCACGTCGGCCACGCCCTGCAGACGGCGCTCGAGGACCTGCTCACCCGCTGGCGGCGGATGAGCGGCGACAACGCCCTGTGGCTGCCGGGGACCGATCATGCCGGCATCTCGACGCAGCTGATGGTCGAGCGCCAGTTGGCGGTCGAGGGCACCGACCGCCGCGCTTTGGGGCGCGAGCGCTTCCTCGAACGGATGTGGGCCTGGACGCGGCAGTACCACGGCAACATCCGCGAGCAGCTCGACCTGCTGGGAGCGAGCTGCGATTGGAGCCGCGAGCGCTTCACGCTGGACGCGGGGATGTCGGCAGCGGTGCGCGAGGCTTTCGTGCGCCTGCATGGCGAGGGGCTCATCCATCGCGGCGAGTACCTGGTCAACTGGTCGCCGGTCCTGGGCACCGCCATCTCCGATCTCGAGGTCGAGATGAAGACAGTGACGGGGAAGCTCTACCACATCGCCTACTCGCTGGCGGAGCCCGAGGGCCAAGGCGAGGTGGTCGTGGCCACCACCCGTCCCGAGACCATGCTCGGCGACACCGCGATTGCCTTCCATCCCGACGACGAGCGTTACCGGCATCTCCTCGGCAAGGCGGCGGTGCTGCCGCTCGTCGGCCGCCGGTTGCCGTTCGTCGCCGACGCCGTGGTCGAGCGCGACTTCGGCACCGGGCTGGTGAAGCTGACCCCCTTCCACGATGCCGCCGACTTCGAGATGGCGCGCCGCCATGGCCTGCCCGGCGTCACGGTCATCGACCAGCAGGGACGGATGACCGCCGAAGCCGGCCCCGATTTCGCCGGCCTCGACCGCTTCGCGGCGCGCGCCAAGGTGGTCGAGCGCCTGAGTGCGGAAGGGCGGGTGCGCAAGGTCGAGAACCACGTCCACAACGTCGGCCACTCGCAGCGCAGCGGCGAGCCGATCGAGCTGCTGGTCTCGACGCAGTGGTTCTGCGACATGTCGGGCATGGCGGCGCGGGCGGTCGCGGCGCAGCGCGAGGGCCGCCTGCGTCTGATCCCCGAGAGCTGGGAGAAGACCTGGGAGCACTGGCTCGAGAACATCAAGCCGTGGTGCATCTCGCGCCAGCTCTGGTGGGGCCACCAGATCCCGGCCTGGTACACCGAGGACGGGCGCTGCTTCGTGGCGAGGAGCATCGAAGAGGCGGCGGCGGCGGCGGGCACCGACCGGCTGACCCAGGACCCCGACGTGCTCGACACCTGGTTCTCCTCGGGGTTGTGGCCGTTCTCGACCCTCGGCTGGCCAGAGCGGACGATCGACTACGACACCTTCTATCCGACCTCGGTGCTGATCACCGGCCACGACATCCTGTTCTTCTGGGTGGCGCGGATGGTGATGCTCGGCCTGCACTTCACCGGCGAGGTGCCGTTCGCAACCGCCCACCTGACCGGCCTGGTGCGCGACGCCGAGGGCGCCAAGATGTCGAAGACGCGCGGCAACGCGGTCGATCCGATCGAGCTGGTCGACGAGTACGGTGCCGACGCGGTGCGCTTCACCCTGGTCTCGCTGGACAGCCCGGGCCGCGACATCCCGATCAACCCCGAGCAGCTTGCCGGCTATCGCGCCTTCGGCAACAAGATCTGGAATGCCGCCCGTTTCGCCCTCGGCCGAGTGGGCGAGGCGCGGGTGCAGCCAGCTCTCGATCCGCGTGGGCTGGCGGCGCCGGAGCGCTGGATCCTGTCGCGCCTGTCGCGGCTGGCGGCGGACGTCGACGCCCGGCTCGGCGCTTTCCGCTTCGACGAGGCCTGCAACCGGCTGTACCATTTCTTCTGGGGCGACCTCTGCGACTGGTACATCGAGCTCGCCAAGCCCGCGCTCTCCGGCGAGGCGCCGCGGCCGCGCGCCGGCGAGGTGCTGCTGACCGTGCTCGACCGCAGCCTGCGCCTGCTGCATCCGGTGATGCCCTTCTTGACCGAGGAGGTCTGGCAGCGCCTGCCGGGGCACGAGGCCATCCATCCGGCCACGATCTGCCTGGCGCCGTATCCGGGCCGGGAGGAGGCCTGGGAGAGCACCGAGGTGGAGGCGGACATGGAGGTGCTGATGCACGTGGTGGCGCGGGTGCGCGGCCTGCGCTCCGAGATGGGGCTGCCGCCGAAAGCGAGGATCGCCCTCTACCTGGGCACCTCCCAGGCGCCGGGTGGCGCCGGTGACGGCGCAAGCGGCCGCCGCGCTCGTTTCCTGGCCGCGCACGAGCACCTGATCCGGTCGCTGTGCCGCGTCGAGTCGGTGCACTTCGGGCCGCCGGCCGCCGGCGCGGTGCGCGACCTGGTGGACGGAGTCGACGTCGCGCTGGCGCCCGAGGCTGGCGTGCTCGAGGGAGCGGAACGCGAGCGTCTGTCGCGCGAGCTCGAGAAGCTCGCCGGCGAGATCGAGCGCGCCGAGCAGCGGCTCGCCGACGCCGGCTTTCTGGCCAAGGCGCCGCCGGCAATCGTGGCGGGCGGGCGGGAGCGGCTGGCGGAGTTGCGGGAGCGCCAGCGGCGGATCCGTGACAGTCTCGCGGTGACGAACGCAACCGGCGCGACGGACGCACTCGGCCCGGGCGACGCGCCCGGCGCGACGGGCAGGTAGTGAAGGCGAGCACGACCAGGGGACAGAAGCAGAGGTAGATTTGGATTTCGAGCGCTACGTCACGGAGATCGAGCGGGGGCGCGGGCGGGCCGGCGTCGCCGGCACGCACGGGTCCGGCAACCTGGTGGTGGTCGCCTGCACCGCTTCGACGAATTCCCTGGCGCGCGGCGTCGCGGTGGACTACGAGAGCGAGGGACTGGATCTCACTCCGGTCCTGGTGCTGGCCCTCGAGCAGAGCGGCGGGCGCGGACGCCAGGGGAGGAGCTGGTCGAGCCCGCGCGGCCAGGGCGTTTACGCCACCCTGGCACAGCCCTACGCGAAGCCGGAGCTGCTGCCGGCCCTGCCGCTGCTGGTGGGCGTCGGCCTGTGCCGCGCCCTGGCGCCGCACCTGCCTCATGGCTGCCGGCTGAAATGGCCGAACGACCTGCTGGTGCCCATGGCCTCGGGCTGGCCGGCCGGCGCCGGCGGTGCAGGCGGCTCCGGCAGCCCGGCGAGCGCCGCCGCCGCGCCGGACGCTAGTGCCGGAGGGGGCGCCAGCACCTCCGGCGCCGCCAACGCTGCCGTCGTGCCTCGGGGACGCAAGATCGGCGGCGTTCTGATCGAAGCGCTGGTGCACCCCGACGATGGCTGCGTCGCGCTGATCGGCTTTGGCGTCAATCATGGACAGCGTCCCGAGGAGCTTTCCCCCGGAGCCACTTCCCTGCTGCTCGAAACTGGCGGCCACCTCGGCAGCGGCGGCGGGATCGGCCTGGTAGAGCTGACCTGGGAGCTCGTCGCCGGCGTCGAGCGGGAGCTGGGGCACGTCGACGACCTCCCCTACGCCGTGGCGGCCTACCGGGAGCTGATCATCCACCGGCCTGGCGACTGGCTGGTCTGCCGCGTCGGCGAGCGGGCGATCGCCGGCGCCTTCGCCGGCATCGACGACGCCGGCCGCTTGCGGCTTCGCCGCCGGCCGGTGGTGCCGGGGGACGATGGCGCCCGGAATCACGGGGAAGGTGGGGAAGTGGGTGAAGAGGTGACGCTGTCGGCTGGCGAGGTGGTCGAGCGATGAGTCCAAGCCCGCGGCGGTCCCGGAAGTCAGGCGACGAGCTGCTGGTCGTGGTCGACGTCGGCAACACCAACACCGTCTTCGGCGTCTACCGGGGCGACCGCCTGATCGAGAGCTTCCGGCTGTCCACCGACACCGAGCGCACCGGCGACGAGTACGGCTCGCTGCTGCTGCCGCTGTTCTCACTGCACGGCATCGATCCGCTGGCGGCCGACGCGGTGGTGATCTCGTCGGTCGTGCCGCCGCTGCATCTCACCCTCGATCATCTGGCGCAGCGCTACTTCGGCCAGCGGCCGCTGTTCGTCGAGCCCGGCGTGCGCACCGGCATGCCGATCCGCTATGACAATCCGCTGGAGGTCGGCGCCGACCGGGTGGTCAACTCGGTGGCGGCGCGCGAGCGCTACGGCGCGCCGGTGATCGTGGTCGATTTCGGCACCGCCACCACCTTCGACGTGGTCAACGCCGCCGGCGAATACGTCGGCGGTATCATCGCGCCCGGCATCGGCATCTCGGCGGAAGCGCTTTTCGCCCACGCTTCGCGTCTAATCAGGGTAGATGTGCGCAAACCCGACGAGCTGGTGGGCAAGAACACGGCCGCGGCCATCCAGGCCGGCATCTTCTACGGTTACGTCGGGTTGGTGGACGGCATCCTCGAGCGGCTGCTGGCCGAGATCCCGGGGGTCAAGATGGTCGTCGCGACCGGCGGGCAGGCCGATCTGATCGCCAGCGGCTCGAAGTACATCCGCGAGGTCGATCCGATGCTGACCCTGCTCGGCCTCAAGCTGATCTACGAGCGCAATCGAGGGTGACGCCACCGGCGCGTGCCAACGGCCTGGCGGGCGGCGGGCCGGCGGAGCGGGGAGCAAAGGCGCAAGAGAACGGCGACATGAGGGGGCCGCGGCAGGTTGTCTGATCAAGAGAGCGATGGCCTCGAGGATCACGCGTACTTCCTCGCCATCGAAGACCACTTCGTGCGGCTGCGCGGCGCGCCGCTGCTGCTGTCCCCGACCGATTGGCAGGTGGCGCGGCGCTGGCACCGCCAGGGCATCCCGCTCGAGCTGGTGCGAAGGGCGCTCGAGGAGGTGTTCGCGCGGCGCCGTGAGCGCGGCGCGAAAGGGCGCATCTCGAGCCTGCGTTATTGCGCGCCGGCGGTCGAGGCCGCCTGGACCGAGCACTCCGAGCTGGCCGCTCCCGGCGCCCGCGTCGAGGCGGAGGTCTTCGATGCCGCCTCCCGCCTCATCGCCCTCGCGGCGGCGCTGCCGCCCCTGAGCAGCACCCTACCGGAAGCGACAGGGCTGGCGACGCTGCGGCGGGAGCTCGCCGCCCTGGCGGGCGCCGGCCTCGATCCGCAGGGCATCGAGGAGCGCCTCGCGGAGCTCGACCGCCGCACGCTCGAAGGCGCCTTGGCGGCGCTCGCGGCCGAGGAGCGCGCGTCGCTCGATGCCACCGTCGACAAGGCGATCGGCGCCGTCGCCGGACGGCTGGCGGCGGCGGAGATCGAGCGCGCCCGCACGCGCCTGGCTCGCCAAGTGCTGCGCGAGCGCCTGGGATTGCCGGTGCTGTCGTTGTTCTCGCCCGAGGCGCGGCCGCCGGAACCATGACCGTCTCCGCAGCGGGCGGCGCCACGCTGCCGATGGTCGTCGTGGTCGGCGCCACGGCGACCGGCAAGAGCGCGCTTGGATTGGCCCTCGCAGAGCGGCTGCCGGGCGGCGGCGAGATCGTCAACGCCGACGCGCTGCAGGTCTACCGCGGATTCGACGTCGGCACGGCCAAGCCGGAGGTGGCGGAGCGCCGCCGAGTGCCTCATCACCTGATCGACGTCCTGGACCCGCACGAGCGCTGGTCGGCGGGCGAGTTCGCGCGCCGGGCGCGTGCGGCGATCGCCGCCATCCACGGACGGGGGCGCCGGCCGATCGTGGTAGGCGGCAGCGGTCTCTACCTGCGCGCGCTGCTCGCCGGCATCAGCCCGATCCCCGCCGCCGACCCGGGAGTGCGCGAGGGCCTGCGCCGCCGGGCTGCCGAAGAAGGGCTGGCTCCGCTCGCCGCGGAGCTCGCCAGGCTCGACCCGAAGACGGCGGCCCGCCTGGCGCCCGGCGATCGGCAGCGGGTGCTCCGGGCGCTCGAGGTGGCGCTGGTCTCAGGGCGCCCGCTGTCGGCGTGGATTGCGGAGCAACCCTTTGGGACTCAAAGCATTGCAGCGATTCGTGTCGGATTGACGCTTCCTCGAGCCATCCTATACGATCGCATCGCGGGCCGTGTGGCTCGCATGGTGGAGAGCGGCTGGATGGACGAGGTACGAGGGCTGCTCGAGCGCGGGCTGGACCCCGGCCTGCCGGCGTTTCAGGCCATCGGGTATCGCCAAATGGTCCACCACGCGCGCGGCGAATGGCCGCTCGCGAGAGCTGTTGAAGAGACGGTTCGGGCGACCCGCCGGTTCGCCAAACGGCAGGAGACCTGGTTTCGCAAAGAGCCGGATGTCACCTGGTTCTCGGCCGAGGATCTGGAGCGACGGATACCTCAAGTCGTTGAACACGTGGAGCGCGCTCTTGGGGAGGGCCGAGAATGACCAAGCACAACATCAATATCCAGGACGGATACCTGTTTCAGAGCCTGAAAGAAGGCCAGATCATGTTCCTCGAGCTGGTGACCGGACGGCACCTGCTCGGCCGCCTCAAGCGCTTCGATCGCTTCGCGGTCGTCCTCGAGAGCGAAGGCAAGGAGATCCTGATCTACAAGCACGCGATCGCGACGATCGCCCTGGCTCCAGTGACCCCGACGACCGGGGCGTCCCATGCGGCCCCGGAGCCGCCATCGACGCCTTCGACGTAACCGACGCCTTGTGCGTTGACTCCAGCTGTGTGAGGCAGAATCGTGGCCGTACCGGTGTTAGCCAGTCTCGGGTCTCCGGGGCGGCGTGCTGGAGATCCTGACCGGCGGAGCGTTGACAGCCGCGGCCGCCAAGTCCGCCATTGCCGGCACTGGCACCCGTGCTTCCGAGACGGCAGGCGCGCCCTGCTCGCCGCGTGCTTGCTGCTCGGGCTCGCCGCTTCCGCTTGCGTCGAAAACCGGCCGCCGGCACGGGCGCCGGTACCCCCGGAAAGCAACGCCGCCGCCACCATCCGCCGCGAGCGTGCCTACCTGCTGAGCCCCATCGAGGGCTATGCGCAAACCGTCGATCCCGCCCGCCGCGAGCGCATCGCGCGCGCCTTCGACGACCTGATCGCGACCGGCAGCGTCGCGCCAGCGCGCCAGGTTCTGGGCGAGCTGCTGGCGGGCGACCCGAATCTCGCGCCCGCCAAGGTGCTGGCGGCGCAGGTCGACTTCGCGGAAGGAAACAATCAGGGGGTCGTGGTCCGGCTGCTCGCGGTAGGCGACGCGCAGCCCAACTACACCGCCAGCCAGCTGCTCCTGGGACGCGCCGCCGAGCTCACCGGCGACGTGCCGCTCGCCTATTCGGCCTACCGCGCCATCGCCACCCGCAGCAGCAAGGCGTTCGAGCGCACCGGCGATCTGCATGCCCGCGCCCTGCGCATCGTCGGCGAGCGGCTGCAGGCCGCCCTGCGCGGCAACGCCCAGGACCGCATGGCTCGGTTGGCCGAGGCGGAGCGCGACTTCGCCCTGCTCAAGGCCTGGGGACCCGGCGAGCTGCCGACCCTGGAGGGAGCGAGGGCGCTGGCGGTGGCGCGCAACGACGCCAAGGCGGAGCTCGAGGCGGTCAAGGGCCTCGCGGCACGGCAGCAGGCGGATCGCGCGCTGCTCGAGCGCCGCGCCGACCTCGAGCTCGAGGTCGGCGATCCCGGGGTAGGGCTGAAGCTCATCCAGGACATCGCCGACCGCCATCCCGGCGATCCCGAGCTGCAGGAGAAGCTGAACCGCGCCAAGTTCCGCTGGCGCCTGTCGCTGCTGCCGGCGGACGTGCGCGCGCTGGCCGAGAAACCGGAGCTCAGCCGCGCCGACCTGACGGTGCTCCTCTACTGGCTGGTACCGGAGGTGCGCTATGCCAAGGCGGCGGCCGGGCGGATCGCCACCGACATCCTGGATCACCCGCACCGCGAGGAGATCGCGCACGTCGTCAACCTCGGGCTGATGGACGTCGACGCGAACCTCCATCGCTTCTCGCCGGAGGCGCCGATACGGCGCGGCGCGGCGCTGCGCAGTTTCGGCCGGCTGCTGACCGCCTTCGGCAATCCGGCAGCCTGCGCCGAGTTGGCGGGCGGAGGGGCGGCCCCGCCCTGCGAGCTGGCGGCCCAATGCGGCCTGGTCGACGGCGCGGACGAGTGCGAGGCGGGGGAGCCGCTGTCGGGCGCCGACGCCGTCGAATGGATCCGCCGCAGCCTGGTGCTGCTGGGTGGCGCATGAGCCGGCCCGCGATGAGCTTCACCATTCCCAACCTGCTGTCGCTGCTGCGCATGGCGCTGGTGGTGCCGTTCATCATCGCGCTGCTCAACGGCCAGGTAAAGCGGGCGCTGCTGGTGGTGGCGGTGGCGGGGATCTCGGACGTCCTCGACGGCTTCATCGCCCGCTTCTTCAATCAGCAGTCGCTGCTCGGCACCTACCTCGATCCGCTGGCGGACAAGCTGCTGGTGACCGCCGCCTACATCATCCTGGCCCTGCCGGGCCTGCGTCATGCCGGCGCCTTCCAGATCCCCTCGTGGGTGACCGTGGTGGTGATCGCCCGCGACGTGCTGCTGGTGGTGGTGGCGCTGGTCCTCTACCTGGCAGCGGGCGTGCGGAGCTTTCCGGCCTCGGTGCTGAGCAAGATCACCACCGTCTTCCAGATCGGCACGGTGGTGGTGGTGCTTTTGACCGGCGTCTGGCCCGAGCTCGACTCCGCAGCCCTGGTGCTGGTCTACGCCGTGGCTTTCCTCACCCTCGGCTCCGGCCTCCACTACGTCTGGCGGGCCAACCGGCTCTTCGACCGGCACCCGCCGGCGCCGCCAGTGCCGCCGACGGCCACTCCGACCGCTTCGGCCTGAAGCGGCCCTCTCCGACGGTCCCTTCCGAGGCGTCCGGGTCCACGGCGCCCGCGAGCCTCCGGACACCGGCTCCGCCTGCACGCTCGGCAGCTGCTGCCGCTGGCCAAGCTCGCCCTCGAAGCGGAGGCGATCATCGGCTAGGTTATTGACGGATCTAAGTTTTAATCTTAGCATTGGCAGATGCTGTACGTTCCGAGAGCGCTCGCCTCGACCCTGGCCGGCGCGCTGGAGCAGTTTCCGTCCGTCCTCGTCACCGGTCCGCGCCAGTCCGGCAAGACCACGTTCCTGCTGCAAGAGTTCGGGGCGGGCGCCCGCTACCTCAGCCTCGACGACCCGCTCGAGCGGAGCTTCGCGGCCACCGATCCCAACGCTTTCCTGGACCGCTTCCCGGAACCGCGGGTCATCCTCGACGAGATCCAGTACGCCCCCGGCCTGCTGCCCTATCTCAAGGTGCGCATCGACCGCGACCGCCAGCGCCATGGCCGCTGGTTGCTGACCGGTTCGCAGCAGTTCCAGCTGATGGCGAACGCCGGGGAGTCGCTGGCCGGCAGGATCGCCCTGCTCGATCTCTTGCCCTTCAGCTTGCTGGAGCTGCCGGCGGCCGGGGAGCCCTCGCTCTCCTCGCTGGTCTGGACCGGTTCCTACCCGGAGCCCGCGCTCGAACCTGGCAAGCGCGACCTCTGGATCTCCTCCTACATCCAGACCTATGTCGAGAGAGATGTGAGGCAGCTTCTGAAGGTCCAGGATCTCCGCACCTTCGAGGCGATCCTCGGCCTGTGCGCCGCGCGCCACGGCCAGGAGCTGAACATGGCGGACCTCGCCCGGTCCGCCGGGATCTCGCAGCCGACGGTGAAGACCTGGATCAATCTGCTCGAGGCCGCCTACGTCATCCGCCTGCTCCCTCCCTACTTCGAGAACTTCGGCAAGCGGATCGTCAAGTCGCCGAAGCTGTACTTCCTCGATTCCGCGTTGGTCTCCGCTTTGACCCGCCAGCCCGCCGCCGAGGCGGCGCTGGCCGGCGCGATGGGCGGCGCCCTCTTCGAGGGCTTCGTGGTGAGCGAGGCCTACAAGGTCTTCGCCATCATGGGCAAGAGGCCCGACCTGTTCTTCTGGCGCTCCCAAGGCGGTCTCGAAGTGGACCTGGTGCTCTCGTTACCCACCGGCCTCGTGCCGGTCGAGATCAAGCTGACGTCCACGCCGACGCTCAAGCACGCGGAGGTCCTCGGCAGGTTCAAGGAGCTGGCGGGGCGTCGGGCAGCCGGCCCCGGCTTGCTGGTCTGCAACATCCCCGAGCCGGTGGAGCTGCCCGGGAGCAACCTGGCCCTCCCCTGGCGCCATTTCCCAGAGTGGCTGCGGCGGCGGCTCGCGGCGGCAAGGTAACGCCGCGGGCCGCAAGGGTGGAGCACTTGGCGCGGACTTGCTACTTCTTGCAGTGTAGCTGGTAGTAGCCGTTCCCCGCCGCGAGCACGATACCCACAACAACTGCGAGGACAGGAATCTTGGCCAGCAACTCCAGGATGGCCCGGGCGGTTGGCCAGTCCCTGCAAAAATCGATCTTGATGCCAGGGACCTTGAGCGCCTTGTCGATGTCTTGGACCGCTTGGGCTTGCAAAGAGGTCGGGAGCGCGAAATTATCGGCCATCGGAGTCTCCTGTCTGGTCACGCGAGCCGCCGGAATGGCGGTCGCCAGTTGGCTGACACCCATCGGGTGAGCCTGCTGGCATGAGACGGACGCCCTGCGAAATTTCTCTTGTCCAGGGTAGACAATGGAGGGCAAGTGGCTCGAGTGAACCCATAGGAGCGCTTGCCCTCGCCTCCCGCGCACCCAGAAAAAATGACCTCCCGGCTGCCCGGGAGGGCACCGGGTTCTGCTACCATGGCGGGAGACCCGAGCGCGATGGCAGACTTCGTCCACCTCCACCTGCACAGCCAGTACAGCCTGCTGGACGGGGCCAACCGCCTCGACGACGTCATCGGCGCCGCGGCCGGGGCGGGCATGCCGGCGATGGCGCTGACCGACCATGGCAACATGTTCGGGGCCATCCAGTTCTACAACCTGGCGCGCAAGGCGGGGGTCAAGCCGATCCTGGGCATCGAGGCGTACGTCGCCCAGGGTAGCCGCTTCGACCGTACGCCCGGCAAGGGGGGCAGCAACCACCTGGTGCTGCTCGCCGCCAACGAGGCCGGCTACCGCAACCTCATCAAGCTGACCTCCAAGGCGTACCTCGAAGGCTTCTACTACAAGCCGCGGGTCGACAAGGAGCTGCTGCGCCAGCACAGCGAGGGGATCATTGCGCTGTCGGCCTGCCTCAAGGGCGAGATCAACGAGCGCATCGTCGGGCGCCAGGAGAAAGAGGCCGAGGCCACGGCGCGCGAGTTCGACGAGATTTTCGGACGCGGCAACTTCTTTCTCGAGATGCAGGACCACGGCATCCCCGAGCAGCGCCTGGCCAACGAGGTGCTGCGGCGCATCGCGCGCCGGACCGGCCAGCCGCTGGTGGTCACCAACGACTGCCACTACCTGCACCAGGACGACCACTTCGCCCACGACGTGCTGCTGTGCATCGGCACCCAGCGCAGCCTCTCCGATACCGACCGCCTGCGCTACAACTCGCAGCAGTTCTACCTGAAGTCGGCCGAGGAGATGCACCGCCTGTTCCCCGACGACCACGCGGCGCTCGAGAATACCCTGGCGATCGCCGAGCGCTGCAACGTCGTCATCCCCACCGGCACCTTCCACCTGCCCGAGTTCCCGGTGCCCGCCGGCTACACCCGGCAGTCGTACTTCGCCGAGGTGGCGCGGGCGGGCCTCGCCGAACGCCTGGTCGAGATCCGCCGCCGGCGCGCCCAGGGACTGGTCAAGTCTGCCGACGAGCGTTATGCCGAGCGGCTCGAGTTCGAGATCCAGGTCATCGAGCGCATGGGCTTCGAGGGTTATTTCCTGGTGGTATGGGACTTCATCCGCTATGCCCGCGAGCAGGGCATTCCGGTGGGCCCGGGGCGCGGCTCGGCGGCGGGCTCGGTGGTTTCCTACGCCCTGCGCATCACCGACATCGACCCGCTGCAATACGACCTGCTGTTCGAGCGCTTCTTGAACCCCGACCGCATCAGCATGCCGGACATCGACATCGACTTCTGCATGCGGCGCCGCGGCGAGGTCATCCACTACGTCAGCGAGAAATACGGCCGCGACCGGGTGGCCCAGATCATCACCTTCGGCACCCTGGCCGCCAAGGCGCTGATTCGCGACGTCGGCCGGGTGATGGGCGTCCCCTATGCCAAGGTCGACCGCATCGCCAAGCTGGTGCCCGACATGACCAGGTCGCTGGCCGAGGCGGCGCGCGACGTCGAGGCCCTGGCCGCCGAGGTGGCGAGCGACCCCGAGGTCAAGACCATCGTCGACGTGGGGAGCCGGCTCGAGGGACTCACCCGGCATGCCTCCGTGCATGCCGCGGGAGTGGTGATCACGCCGCGCCCGCTCGACGAGCTGGTGCCGCTCTACAAGGTGACCAAGGGCGACGACGAGCAGATCATGACCCAGTGGGACATGAACGTCGTCGAGAGCCTCGGCCTGCTCAAGATGGATTTCCTCGGGCTGCGCACGCTGACGGTCATCGACGACGCGGTGAAGATCCTGCGCCACGAGGGCGTCGACCTGGATCTCGACAACGTGCCGCTCGACGACCCCGAGGTCTACCGGCTGTTCTGCGAGGGGCGCACCAGCGGCATCTTCCAGTTCGAGTCGCGCGGCATGACCGACTTGCTGCGCCGCGCCCGGCCGTCGAAGTTCGAGGACCTGGCGGCGTTCAACGCCCTCTACCGTCCGGGCGCGCTATCGATGGGAATGGTCGAGGAGTACATCCAGCGCAAGCTCGGCAAGAAGAAGGTGCGCTACCTGCTGCCCGAGATCAAGGACATCCTCGAGGAGACCTACGGCGTCATCACCTACCAGGAGCAGGTGATGCTGATCGCGGTGGCGGTGGCCGGCTTCACCATGGCCGAGGCCGACGTGCTGCGCAAGGCCATGGGCAAGAAGAAGGCCGAGGTTATGGCGCAGCAGGAGCAGAAGTTCATCGACGGCGCGGTGGCGCGCCGGGTGCCGCGCGACAAGGCGCAGGAGCTGTGGAACCAGATCGAGCCCTTCGCCGGCTACGGCTTCAACAAGAGCCACAGCGTCGCCTATGCGATGCTGGCCTACAAGACCGCCTACCTCAAGGCGCACTACCCGGTGGCATTCATGGCGGCGATGCTCAACTCCGAGCTGTCGTCGTCCGACGCCATCGCCAAGTATCTCGTCGAGTGCCGCGCCAACATGGGCATCCAGGTGCTGCCTCCCGACATCAACGAGAGCGACTATTGCTTCACTGTCGCCCAGGTTCCCGTTGCCGGGACGGCGACCGGCCCGGGCGGCCCCGGCGGTCGTCGGGCGGACAACGCGATCCGTTTCGGCTTGGGCGCCATCAAGGGAGTCGGGGAGGGGGCGATCGAGTCCGTGCTCGGGGCGCGCCGGCGGGTCGGGCGCTTCCGCAGTCTGGCGCACCTGGTGAGCGAGATCGACCTGCGCCTCGCCAACCACAAGGTGCTCGAATGCCTGATCAAGGCCGGCGCCTTCGACGGCCTGGGCGTGCACCGCGCGGCGCTCGCCAGCGTTCTCGACGACGTCCTCGAGTATGGCCAGCGGAAGCGCCGCGAGCGCGAGGAGGGTCAGGGCAACCTGTTCGGGCGCGGCGCGGCAGGCGCGAGCGGTGCGGCCGGCGCCTTCGAGCGCGAGCCCTGGCCCGATCCGGCGCTGCCGGCGTGGAGCGAGCGCGAGCGCCTGCGCTACGAAAAGGAATCGCTCGGCCTCTACCTCACCGGCAATCCGCTGTCGGAGTACCAGGAAGCGCTGTCGCGGCTCACCACCCACACCACCGCCGGTTTGAAGGAAGGTGCGGAGGGCACGGTGACGGTGGGCGGGGTGGTGAGCGGCTTCACCCGGGTGAAGATCAAGAGCGGTCCGAATGCCGGCCGCTTCATGGGCCGTTTCGTGCTCGAGGATCTCGAGGGGAGCCTGCCGGTCACCCTGTTCGCCAACCAGCTGCAGCAGTTCGGCGGCGTCGTGGCGGACGAGGCGGTGGTGCTGGTCAAGGGCCAGGTGCGCGACCGCGGCGGGCGTGCGGGCCAAGGCAACCAGGCTGGCCAGCTCGTCACGGGGGGCACAGGCCAGCCCCTGCAGTCCGCGGCCGGAGCCTCCTACTCCGCGGACGTCGAGCTGACCGTCGAGGAGATCGTGCCCCTGGACCGCCTGCGCGAGCAGACGCTGGCGGGTATCGACCTGGCGGTCGCTCCCGACCTGCCGGCGCCCGACCTGCGCCGGCTGCGCGACCTGCTCTACGAGCACCCCGGCGCCGTGCGGGTCTCTCTCTCGGTGGAACTGGAAGACAGCACCGTGCGCATCGCCGCTCACGACCGTTGCAAGGTCGATTTCAACGCCGAGCTCGGCGCCGCCATCGAAGCCATCCTCGGCCCCGGCAGCGTCCGCGAACGGCCCGAGCGGGCCGCCTGATCCCAACCGCGGAAGCGATGCGCACGCGCGCCGCGCGGATCAGGACGGAGCCGATGCTCGGGCGATTGCGGCCGGAGCTCGCGGCGCGGGTGGCGGCGGTGGCGCGGCTGGCGGCCGGGATGGACGTCAAAGTCTGGCTGGTCGGCGGCACGGTGCGCGACCTGCTGCTGGGGCGCGACGGCCCGGACCTCGATTTCGTGGCGGTCGGCGACGGCCTCGGGCTGGCGGCGGCGGTCCAGCGCGAGTTGGGGGGGCGGCTGCTCTGCCATGCCGAGTTCCTCACCGCGGACGTGATCGACGCCGAGGGAGTCCACCTCGACATCGCCACGGTGCGGCAGGAGTCGTATGCGGCGGTGGCCGCGCTCCCCGAGGTGCGGCCGGCCGCGACGCTCGACGACGACCTGCGCCGGCGCGACTTCACGGTCAACGCCATGGCGCTGCGGCTGGCGGCGGACGCGGAGAATGGGCCCGATCTCGACGGGTTGGCCGCTGCCGGCCGCTTCGCCGATCCCCTCGGCGGGCGGCGCGATCTGGCGGCGGGGGCGCTGCGGGTGCTGCACGAGCGCTCCTTCCTCGACGATCCGACGCGGGTACTGCGTGGCGTACGCTTCGAGGTGCGGCTGGGCCTGCGGCTGACGCCCGAGACCGAGGAGCTGGCGCGGCAGGCGGCAGCGGCCGGCGCCTTCGCCCAGCTGAGCGGCAGCCGGCTGCGGCGCGAGCTCGAGCTGCTGCTCGGCGCCGAGCCCGGACCAGCGGCGGTGGTCGCAGGCCTGGACCGGCTGCACGAGCTCGGAGTGCTGGGCGAGGTGCATCCGCGGCTGGTCGCCAGCGCCGAATGGCAGGCGGCCCGGCGACGGCTGCTCGACGTGGCGGCGGAGCTTGCCTGGTACCGCGCCGCCGGGTCCATGTTCACTGCCGGGGTCGTCCCCGCTCCCGGGAATGGCGCTTCCGGGGCTGCTCGCGCTGCCGAAGCTGCCCGGGGTGCCGGCGCTGCGCGGGATACGCGGAACGACGACGCTGGCGGGGCGCCATCCGATGCAGGGACTGGCGGCGCCGAGGTTGCCCGCGGTACTCAGGCCGCCGGCGCTGTCAGGAGCGCCCGGCCGCCCGCGCGACCGTGGCTGGTCCTGCTCCTGGCGCTTGCCGCCGGACTCTCCGAGGACGAGCGCGGCGAGCTTGCGGCGCGGCTGCTGCTCGCCGGCGACGAGCTGCGGCTGTTGACCGGGTTCGGACGGCGTCTGGCGGCTGCCCTGCCGCGGCTCGGCGCCGGCGCACTCCCGCACGAGGTGGACGCGGCGCTCGCGGGGATGGCTGACGAGGAGCTGCTGCTCCTGGCGGCGCAGGCGGGCGCGCTGGCGCGCTCCTGGGTGCGCCGCTACCTGACCGAGCTGTGTCCGCTGGCACTCGGGATCGGCGGCGCCGACCTGCTGGCTGCCGGCGCGCGGCAGGGACCCGGGATCGGCCGCGCCCTGCGGGTCACCCGCGACGCCAGGCTCGACGGCGAGATCGGCCCCGGCGAGGAGCTCGCCTTCGCGCTGGCGCATCTGGAAGGTGCGGCCAGCGCCGATCGTGGAGCGGAGAGCCAATGACCGGCTGCAAAGGACTCCCCACCGAAAATGCGGTATCGCAACCGGATCTCCGGCGGGGAGCGCTCGAAGCCGTTGCACTCGTCGCGATGGTGGCCGCCACGCTCGCCGGGGCCGGGCCGCCGGTGGCTGGGGCGCAGCCGGCCCCGCTGCCGTCGGGCGCCGCGGGAGCCTCCGCGGGGTCAGTTGTGTCCGACCGCTCGATCGAGGTGCTGCGCTTCGACTGCGCCAGCCGTCTCGGGCGGCGGGAAGTGACGCTGTTCGGCAACGGCACCATCCGGCTGCGGGACGGACCGATCGGCAAGGAGTGGATGGGGCTGGCGGAGCTGGGGCCGGACGAGCTGCAAGGCACGCTGCGGCGCCTCGCCGAGGAGGACCTCTCCGAGGCCTCGCACCTGCCGCAGGGAGTGGTCGGCGAATGGGTCGAGAAGTGCGACCTGGTGCTCGCGCTGCCCGGCCGCAAGCGCGAGAAGTTCTTTTATGGCCGCTACGACACGCTGCCGCTGGGACTCTTCCACGTCCAGCGCGTGGCCGAGGAGCTCGCCGCCAAGGTGGCGCTGCTGCGCGACGTCGAACAGCTCCCCGAGCGCTACGAGCCGCGGCTGGGTGACGTGCTCAAACGCACCGATGGCATGCGCTATCGGATCGCCAACTTCACCAGCGACCGCAAGGGCGTCGAGCTCGATGGCCTCGATCAGCCGCTGCATCTGATCGTGCTGAAGGAGCAGATGCGAATGGAGTTCGTGGGCATCGTCTCCCGGGAGCGCTGAGGTGGCCGGCGGGAGTTGGCGCGGCCGCGGGGTGCGGGTCACCGGCGGGACCTTCCGGGGCCGCGCTCTGACGGTGCCGGCAGGCGCGCGGCCGACCGAAGGACGGGTGCGCGAGGCGCTGTTCTCGATCTGGCGCGAGAGCCTCCCCGGCTGCCGCTTCCTGGACCTTTTCGCGGGCAGCGGCGTCGTCGGGCTCGAGGCCGCCGGGCGCGGCGCCTTGCACGTCGTCTGCGTCGATCAGGACGTCCGGGCGGTCCGCGCCATCGCCGCCAACGCCGGCCAGGTGGGCGAGGCCCAGGTCGAGACCCGGCGCCTCACCCTGCCCGCCGGCCTCGCCGCGCTGGCGGACCCGGCCGCCGCTGGAAGCGCCCGCGCCGGCGCAGCCGCCGCCTTCTTCGATCTCGTCTTCGCCGATCCGCCTTATGGCTTCGATGCCTTCGAGCCGCTCCTGCTCGCCCTGCCGCCGCTGCTCGCCCGCGATGCCGAGATCGCCGTCGAGCACTCGGCGCGGCGGCAGCTGCCGCTGACCGCCGGCCCCCTGGTGCGCACCGATCTGCGCCGCTACGGCGAGAGCGCCCTCGCCTTCTACCGCGCCGGGGAGTGAAGCGGCGGGCTCCGCGGCCGCCTGCCGGAGCCAAGGGTCGGCGCGTAAACGGCGGCCAAAGCGCATGATGGCCCGCCGGAGGGGACTCCGCCCGCGGCCGGGCCTGGGGAATTCAGGGCGGCGCCAGCTCCCGAACCAGCTCGTCGACCGCGGTGATGCGGGCAAAGCGTTTGCGCAGCACGAACTCGGTGCGCCGCAGGATCTCGTCCGTCGCGAGCTCCTCGCCGGTGGCCGGATCGGCGATCGGGAAAGTGAGGGTCGCGTCAATCACGAAGTCGACGTCGTAGCCGAGATCGGCTGCCAGCCGCGCCGTGGTCTCGCAACACTGCTCGGTCTGAATGCCGGCGATGGCCAGCCGGCGCACGCCGCGCGCCTCGAGCCGCGACTGCAGGTCCGTGCTGGTGAAGGCGTTGCGGGTGTTCTTGGTCAGCACGGGTTCATCCGGCGCGGGGACCAGGAAATCCATCAGCTTGAACCAGGGACTCTCCGGACTGAACCCTTCGTCGCCGTCGGTGTGCAAGAAGAAGATCACCGGCAGTGCCGCGCCGCGATAGGCGCGCACCAGGCGCTCGACGTTCGACTCAAAGTCCAGGCTGCTGCGGCGTTGCCACCGCGGCGTCGCCTTGAAGGAGTCCTGTACGTCGATCACCAGCAGCGCCGAGCGCTCGATCGGGATGTCGCGTTCCGTTGCCAAGGCATGGCCTCCGCGCGGAACCCGGCGCCTGCCGCCGCGTTCCTCGATCGCCATCCTAAGCCTTTGGCGCGTTGCGGACGAGGGCGCGCTCGCCGTTTCTGATTTTCATATAGCATTGCCAAAACCGCAAGTTAGTTGATGTCCTACATTGCCGGCGGCGGGGCAGGCGCGTAAAATATGATCGATAGATTGCAGTATGATCAAAGGGATCGGCAATGAAGACAATGAAAGGGCAAGCCAGCTGACCGAGGATCGAAGAGCCGGTCGACACGGCGCGGCGAAATCAGCGGTCGCGGCCGCCTGCGGAAAGATGCAACCGGTGGGGTAGGATCGGCTGCTTTGAGCGCGCGGATCCAGGTGAAGGAGCAAGCCCGCGGCGCTGCCGCGGCAGGACGGACCGAGGCACAGAGGCTGCGGCTGGTGGCGGTGGGCGCGGCGGCAGCGGCGGTCGTGACGCGGGCGCCGTTCACGGCGGGGCGGCTGTGGGACCACGACTCGGTGCAGTTCGCCTTGGGGGTGGAGAGGTACGACCTCGCCGCCCACCATCCACATCCGCCTGGCTATCCGCTCTATATCGCGGCCCTCAAGCTGCTGGCGATGTTTGGCGTGGACTCCCTGCACGGCATGGTGGCGCTGTCGATCCTGGCCGCTGCCCTGGGGGCCTGGCTGATCGTGCCGCTGACGGCACGGCTGGCATCGACGGCGGCGAACGGCAGTGCCCCTGGCGCGAGCGGCGCGGGGACCAGCAGCGCGCCGGCCACGGCAGCCGTGCCGGCGGCAGCACTGGCAGCGGCGCTCTACGTCTTCAATCCGCTGCTCTGGTTCTATGGCGAGCTGCCGCTGGTCTACGCCGTCGAGGGCGGGATGACGGTGGGCCTCGCCTACGCGGCGCTGCGCATGGCGGACGGGCGCGGGCCGTTCCTTGCTGCATGCGCCGCCTTTGCTCTCGCGGGAGGCGTGCGGCCCTCCACGTTGGTGCTGCTGCTGCCGCTCTTCCTGCTCGGCGCGTGGCACGGCTGGAGGCGGGGGGCGACGCCCGGCACTGTGGCGGCGGGCGCCGCGCTCGGTACGGCTGTGGGGGTGGCCTGGCTGGCGCCGCTGCTCACGGCGGCCGGAGGGTATGCCGCCTACCGCCGGATCGGCAGCGAGCACTTCAGCTCTCTTCTTCCCTACACCTCGATCCTCTATGGCGCCGGCTGGCGGGCGCTCGCCCACAACCTCACCATCATGACCAAGTGGTTCCTGGAAGGCCTGGTGCCGGCGGTGGTGGCGCTCGGCGTCCTCTGGGTTCCGGTGCGGCCCCGGCGGCGCGCGCGGCATCCGCGGCGACTCGCGGAGGGAGCAGCCGGCTTGACTAGCGATGGCGATAGCGGGAGCGGGAGCGTGGACGTCGTCGCCGGGGTACGCCTGCTGGCGGCGGTCTGGCCCTGGCTGGCCGCATGGGCAGTGCCGCCGGTCCTCTTCTTCGCTCTGTTCCACGTCACCAAGGCCGGCTATACGCTGGTCTACCTGCCGGCACTGCTGGTGGCGGCGAGCCTGCTGGCGGCTCCGGCCATGGGAAGGCGGCGCCGACAGCGCGGCGAGATCGGCCAGGCGGACGAGAGGGAAGAGGCCCGGCAGCGGCCCGGGCTTCCGGGTCCGGCCGGCTGGGCACGCCTCGCGGACGGCGGCGGCCGGACCGCCGCCGCGATCCTGCTCGCCGCCGCGACGGGCGCCGCGCTCTTCCTCTTCGGCGCCGATCGACGCCCCGATCAGCCGCGCGCCTGGGCGGTCGTCCGCGACGAGTTCAACCGCACCGCGATCGCCACCTATGAGCGCGACCTCGATGCTCTCCTCGCCGCCTTACGGCGCTTCCCGCCGGCTACCACTGTCCTCGCCACCGTCGAGCTCTCGGGCACCGGCCCGGCAGGACCCGAGGGATTCCTCTACCCATGGCAGCGCCACCTGCAGTGGTATCTGCCCGAGTATGAGGTCCTGCAACTCGTTCCCGAGGACCGTTTCGCCCTGGTCACCCGCGGCCATCAGCCCTTCCATCGCGTGGGGCCGGAGCTCGAGCTCCCGCCGGACACCCGCCAGCTCGCGATCGTCCTCTCCGGACCGACCGGCAACCGCTTCCCGCTTTCAGCGTGGCCCCTGCGGCGCATCGGCGAGACCTTCTACCTCGTCGTGATCCCCATCTCGGGAAGGCTGGAGCTGGGGCCGTTCACGCTCGTAGTCCCTCGCCGTCAGGCAGCATGAATCTCGACTCGGCGGGGGGCGCGTTGGGCCTCGCAAGGTAGAGCCAAGCGCTCCGACATGGCGCCGGAGGCGCCGGCGCGCGCGGTCCTGCCGTATCAGAACCCGCATTGCTTCCGTGCGCTCCAACCGCACCGTGTTCCTCGTCGACCTCTGCAAGTAGCGCAGCGCCGGTAGGACCAATCCGCGGACCGCACCTTGGCAGGAAGCACCCGCAAGGGCGCGGCGCCATAGGATCAAGGGGGCCGATTCGCTTACTCGAAGACTTCGCGGAGCGGGACGCGCAGGCCGGCCAGCAAAGGGGTCTCCAGGGTGTCGCCGGCGATGAGAGATAACGAGGCGCAACGCGCCAGCCGGCCGCCTGAGCTGGCGGGGCGGTAGACCTCGACCGTTTCCGCCGCCGGATCGACGATCCAGTACTCGGGCACGCCGTGGGCCTCGAACAGGCAGCGCTTCTTGATCCTGTCCATGCCACGACTCGAAGGCGAGAGCACCTCGATCACCAGGTCCGGAGCGCCCGCGACGTAGCGCTCCCGCAGGCGGTCCGAATGCGCCCTCGAGACGTAGAGCACGTCAGGCTCGACCACGTCGCGCTCGGAGAACAGCACATCCACGGGCGCGACCAGGATCTCGCCGAGCCTGTGGGCGCGGACGAAGGTCGAGAGGATGCGCGTGAGATTGACCACGATCCTCTGGTGCTTCAACGCCGGTGCCGGGCTCACGTGGTGCTCGCCGTCGATCAGCTCATGCCGCAGGAGGTCCTCCGGAAGACGGAGGAGATCCTGGTAGGTCAGCTGCGGCGACTGGGAGCGGCTGCTCATCTTGCGTTCCCCCTCAGCCGGTGATGCTAACCCCTCTCCTATATAGACGCAAACCGCCCGGATGACTGCCAATGTTGGCCCTCGTGGAGTCTGGTAAGCGGATGCGGCAGATGGCGTCGCCCGCCGGATCACCCCCTCAGGCGGCCCCCTGCTCAACTGGCGAGAGAACGATCTCGAGATGCACGCCGGATGAGGGTGAACGACCTGGCGCCCGCATGCTGGCGCTACGCATCCAGGGCCGGCATCGTCGTCGCCGCCGTGGATCTGCCCGCGCCTACTCCTTGAGGAAGAACGCCAGCTCTTCGAGGTTGATGCGGAGGTCGACGTTTTTCAGGGGGACTCCGGGGCGGGGCTTGACTCGGACGGTGGCGAAGTTGAGGACGCCTCGGACTCCGGCGTCGGCCAGGGCGTCGTAGTACTGCTGCGCCAGCTCGCTGGGGACCGTCAACACGCCGATCACGGCGCCCGACTCGCGCACCACCTCCGCGAGGTCGGCGGCGTCGCGGACGGTGAAGCCGGCGACGGCGCGGCCGATCTTGCGCGGGTCGTTGTCCACCCCGGCGACGACGTGGAAGGCGCCGTGGTTGAAGCCGAGGTAGCGGGCGAGGGCGCTGCCGAGGTTGCCCACGCCGACGATCACCATCGGGTGATCGCGGTCGAGGCCGAGCAAGGCGTCGAGGTGCTCGGCGAGCTCGGCGATCTGGTAACCGACGCCGCGGATGCCGAACTCCCCGAACTGGGCGAGATCCTTGCGGATCTGGGTCGCCGACAGGTGGTAGCGCCGCGCCATCTCCTGCGAGGAGATGCGCGCCAGACCCAGCTCTTCGAGCTGGCGCAGGCAGCGAAGGTAGAACGAGAGGCGGTTGAGAGTGAGCGGGGAGATCTCCTGCGACTCGCTCTGCTCGCTGTGGCCGCTTTGCTCGTTCACCTCGCTCCGGTTGCCGCGATGAGCCATTGCAGTAGATCCGCCGGCCAGAGGCCCAGCACCAGGGTGGCGAGCGCCGCGATCGCCGCCGCCGCCCGGCCCCAGCCGTCAATCAGCAGACCCTCCGGCTGGCGCCTCTCGGGACGCATGTAGAGAACGTACACCACCCGCAGGTAGTAGTAGACGCCCACCAGGCTGGCCACGACGCCGAGCACGGCGAGGCGGATGTGTCCCGCCGCCACCGCCTGCTGGAACACCAGGTACTTGCCGAGGAAACCCATGGTGGGCGGGATGCCGCCCAGCGACAGCATGCAGATCGCCAGGCAGCCGCCGAGCAGCGGGTAGCGGTAACCCCAGCCCGCCAGCTCCTCGATCTCGTGACGCGCGCCCGGCCGGCTGTAGAGCAGGCTGACCACGGCGAACGCGCCGGCGTTCATCAGCACGTAAGCCAGCAGGTAGACGAGCAGCGGCGCAAGGCTGGCGCGGTCGAACGTCACCAGCGCCAGCAGCAGGTAGCCCATGTGGGCGACGCCGGAGTAGGCGAGCATGCGCTTGACGTCGGTCTGCGCGAGCGCCAGGAGGTTCCCGACCACCATCGACAGCGCCGACAGCGCGCCGACCACGTTGACCCAGCGCGCCGCGGTGACGCTGGGGCTCTGGGCAGCCACCTCGAGCAGGCGGAAGAGCACCAGCGCGCTCGCCACCTTGGGCGCCACCGAGAGGAAGGCGACGAAAGGCGACGGCGCCCCCTGGTAGGTATCGGGCGACCAGGCGTGGAAAGGCACCAGGGCCATCTTGAAGCCGAAGCCGCAGACCAGCAGCAGCAATCCCAGGGAGGCAAGCACGGTGCCCTGGCCGCCGACGAAGGCGCGCCCGATCGCCTCGAGCCGGGTGCTGCCGGTGGCGCCGTAGAGCAGCGCGATGCCAAACAGCACGAAGGCGCTGACGAAGGCGCCCATCAGGAAGTACTTGATCGCCGCCTCGACGGCGACGCTGACCCGCCGGTGGTAGGCGGCCAGCGAATAGAGGCTGATCGACAGCAGCTCGAGCGACAAGAAGATGGTCAGCAGCTCGGTGGCGCGCAGCATCAGCAGCATGCCGGTGGCGCACCACAGCAGCAGCGCGTAGTACTCGCCGCCCAGGATGCGTTCGCGGCGCAGGTAGTTGTCCGAGGCCAGCACGCAGAGGCCGGTGGCGACCAGGACCACCACCGAGAAGGCAAAGGTGACGCGGCTGGTCTCGAGCATGCCGTTGCAGCTCTTCCAGACGAAGCTCGGGTCGGCGCCGTTGCCGCCGAGACTCGTCCACGCCGCGCAGGCGCCCCAGGCGGCCGCCGCGGTGACCGCCAGCGCCACCGCCGTCCAGGCGCGGCGCAGGCCCGGAGCCACCGCGTCGAGCAGCAGGATCAGCACGCCGCCGCCGCAGAGGATCAGCTCCGGCCAGAGGCTCACCAGGTCGGTGCGGGTCATCGCGGCCCTCCGGCGCGGCGCGCTGCCTCAGACTCGCCGGCGGTCTCCACGTGGAGTCGCGGCCTGGGCGCTTGTGGTGCAACAGGCAGGACGATCCCGGTCAGCAATACCGGCCGGTAAGCCGTTCTGGCCGCAGGGGAGGTCGGAGGCGCGCCCCGGGCCCCCGCTGCCGCGGCCTGCGGTATCGCCGGGCCGGGCGCGGCCGGTCCAGCTGTCAGAGGCTGGTCCGGCGCCCTCGGCAGCGCGCGCGGCGCCCTCAGGGTGGCCTGGCGCACCTCCGGGCCGCTCAGCCGCTCGCGGTAGTCGGCCAGCGTGGCGGCGAGCGCCTGCTCGCTGGGCTTGAGGAAGTCGGCGGGCACGACGCCGATCCACAGCATCAGCACGCACAGCGGCACCAGCGCCACCACCTCGCGCCAGCCGAGATCGGCGAGGCCGCGGTTCTCGTCTTTGGTGAGCGGCCCGAAGAGGATGCGCTGGATGAGCTTGAGCAGGTAGAGCGCCGCCAGCACCACGCCGAAGGTGGCCACCGCCGCCGGCCAGCCGAGGGCGCGGAAGCTGCCAGCCAGGATCAGGAACTCGCCGGCGAAGCCGTTGAGCGCCGGCAGGCCCACCGAGGCCAGCGACGAGAACACCAGGAAGAAGGCGAACACCGGCATCACCTTCGCCAGGCCGCCGAACTCGTCGAACTGCTTGGTGTGCCGCCGGTCGTAGAGCATGCCGACGAGGAGGAAGAGGGCGCCGGTCGAGAGGCCGTGGTTGACCATCTGCAGCAGCGCCCCCTTCCAGGCGACCAGGTCGGCGGCGAGCAGGCCGAGCATCACGAAGCCGAGATGGGCGATGGAGGAGTAGGCCACCAGCTTCTTGGCGTCCGTCTGCACCCACGACACCATGGCGCCGTAGAGGATGCCGATCAGCGCCAGGGCGATCAGCAGCGGCAGCGCCGCGTGGCTGGCCTTGGGGAACAGCGGCATCGCGAAGCGCAGGTAGCCGTAGGTGCCGAGCTTCAGCAGGATGCCGGCGAGCAGCACCGAGCCGCCGGTCGGCGCCTCGACGTGGGCGTCCGGCAGCCAGGTGTGGAACGGGAACATCGGCACTTTGATCAGGAAGGCCGCGGCGAAAGCCACGAACAGCCACATCTGCGCGTGCGCCGGCAGATCGAGCCGGAGCAGGTCCTGGTAGGCGAAGCTCCAGGCGCCGCCGCTCGCTCCCTTGTAGGTCCAGGCCAGCCAGAGGATGGCGACCAGCATCAGCAGGCTGCCGGCCATGGTGAAGAGGAAGAACTTGATCGCGGCGTAGATGCGCCGTTCGCCCCCCCAGATGCCGATCAGCAGGTACATCGGCACCAGCATGACTTCCCAGAACACGTAGAACAGGAAGAGGTCGAACGCCATCAGCGCGCCGAGCACGCCGGTGGTCATCAGCAGCAGCGCGGCGGCGTAGGCCTGCCAGTGGCGCTCGATGCCGCGCCAGGAGCCGAGGACGACGATCGGCACCAGCAGAATCGCCAGCACCGAGAGCGGCATCGAGATGCCGTCGAGACGCAGGTCGTAGCGGATGCCGTAACCGGAGATCCAGAGGAAGCGCGGATCGCGCACCGCCGGGAAGCCGCCGCCGCCGGCTGCCAGGTTGGCACCAACCAGAGCGAGGGCCAAAGCCAGCTCGATCAGCGAGACGACCAGCGTGTAGATCTTCACCGCGCGCGCCGAGCCGCGCGGAAAGAACGGCAGCGGCAGGCAGGCGACGGCGGGAAAGAACACCAGCCGGGTGAGGGTGTTGCCGGCGAGCAGGGCGAGGATGTCTTGCATGGCGGTCGGTGGCTGCGATGGGCTTTCTGAGCTGGTGGCAACGGTTGTGCCGGCGATGGGTTCGAAGACAGGCGCGGCGCTAGCGCGCGATCCACCAGAAGAGCACGAGCACTCCGAGGAAGAAGTAGAGCGCGTAGTTGCGCACGTTGCCGGTGGTGGTCAGGCTGCCGAGGTCGCCGCTGGCGCGGGTGACGGCGGCGCCGGCGCGCACCGAGCCGTCGATCACCAGCGCGTCGACGACGCGATAGAACACCCACGACAGGCCGTGCAGCGGCCGCACGACGATCGCGTCGTAGATCTCGTCCACGTACCACTTGTTGGCGAGCAGGCGGTGCAGCGCCGGATATCGTTCCTCGAAGGCCATGCCGCGCTCGGCGCCGGCGGCGCCGCCGTAGATCGAGCGTGCCAGCAAGATCCCGGCGCCCGCCAGGGCTACGGAGAGCAGGATGAGCGTGACCTCGACCGCGGTGCCGAGCTCGCGCTCGCCGCCGCCGGCGCTCGCGCCGCCCTGGATCACCGCCAGCACCGGCTCGAGGAAGCGATGGAACCAATTGGTGCCGCGGAGCAGCGGGATCTCGATCCAACCGGAGACGACCGCGCCGACGGCCAGGACGATCAACGGCACCGTCATCACCGGCGGCGACTCGTGCAGGTGATGCTCCTGCTCGTGGGTGCCGCGGAACGTGCCGTCGAAGGTCAGATACACTGCGCGGAACATGTAGAACGCGGTCAACCCGGCGGTGATCCAGCCGACGCCCCAGAACAGCCAGTGCAGCGGCATTCCCGACGCGGCGGCCGCGGCGAGGATCTCGTCCTTGCTGAAGAAGCCGGCGAAGACCGGGATGCCGGCGAGCGCCAGCGAGCCGACGACGAAGGTGCGATAGGTCACCGGCAGGCGCTTCCTGAGGCCGCCCATCTTCAGCATGTCCTGCTCGCCGCCCATGGCATGGATCACCGATCCGGAGCCGAGGAAGAGCAGCGCCTTGAAGAAGGCGTGGGTCAGGACGTGGAACAGCGCCGCGCTGTAGGCGCCGACGCCGACCGCCATGAACATGTAGCCGAGCTGCGACACCGTCGAGTAGGCGAGGACCTTCTTGATGTCGTTCTGCGCCATGCCGATGGTCGCGGCGAGCAGCGCCGTGGCGGTGCCGATGATCGCCACGAACAGCGACACCCCGGGCGTCAGCTGATAGATCACGTTGGAGCGCACCGCCATGTAGACGCCGGCCGTCACCATGGTTGCGGCATGGATCAGCGCCGACACGGGCGTCGGGCCGGCCATCGCGTCGGGCAGCCAGACGTAGAGCGGGATCTGGGCGCTCTTGCCGATGGCGCCGACGAAGAAGCACAGGCCGACGAAAGCGGCGAACGACAAGCCGCCGGCGTAGCTCGCCGTGCCCAGCGCCGGCTGGGCGGCGAGACGGTGGAAGATCGGCAGGAAATCGAGCGTGCCGAAGCGCGCGACGAGCGCGAACATGCCGATCAGGAAGGCGAAGTCGCCGATGCGGTTGACGATGAACGCTTTCTTGCCGGCATAGGGCGGAAACTCCTGATCGTAATAGAAACCGATCAGCAGATAGGAGCAGAGCCCGACTCCCTCCCAGCCGACGAACATCACCAGGTAATTGTTGCCGAGCACCAGCGTCAGCATCGCCGCCATGAACAGGTTCAGGTAGGCAAAGTAGCGCGCGTAGCCCTCGTCGCGGCCCATGTAGCCGACCGAATAGACATGGATCAGGAAGCCGACGAAGGTGACGATGAACAGCATCACCGCCGCCAGCGGGTCGAGCAGGAAGGCGACGTTGATCTGCAGGCCGTCGAGCGTTCCCGCCGTCCAGGCGTAGCTGATCTGCTCGACGGCGCGAGGGTAGAGGCCGCTTGCCAGGTACTGCCAGATGCAGGCCGCGGCGACCAGCAGGGAGGCGAGCGGCGCGCCGAGGGCGACCGCGGTCACCGCCGCCTTGGGCGCCTTCCAGTAGGCCAGCGCGCCGTTGACCGCGGCCCCGGCGAGCGGCAGCGCGGGGATGAGCCAGAGGAGGTCGATCGCTTGCATGGTCGGCAGGTCGTCCAGTGGGATCGCGGCGCGGTGCTGGTTAGTGGCGCATCAGGTTGATGCGGTTGATGTCGATGGTGCGCCGCTGGCGGTAGACGGCGATGAACAGCGCCAGACCGACTGCCGCCTCGGCGGCGGCGACCGCCAGGACGAAGAAGACCAGGATCTGGCCGGTGCGCTGGTCGAGCTGCCGGGAATACGCCACCAGCGCCAGGTTGGCGGCGTTGAGCATCACCTCGATGGAGAGGAAGATGCTGATGCCGTTGCGCCGCGTCAGCGCGCCGACCGTGCCGATGCCGAACAGCGCCACCGACAGCAGCAGGTACCAGCCGACCGGGACCCCCACGGTCTCGTTGACCAGCTGGACGCCGCTCACGGCCGCACCCCCGGCGTGGCGATGCCTGCGGCTTCGCCGCCGGCCGCCGCCCCCCCCGCCAAGCTCCCGCCGCCGGGAAACGAAGCCGGCCGCGCGCCGCCGCCCGCGCGGTCTTCGTCCGCCGCCCAACTCGGCGTGGTGGCGTCGGCGGCTTCCACCTCGTCGACCGCTCTATTGGAGCCAGTGGAGCCCGCTCCGCCAGCCCCAGCGCCGCCCGCCAGCTCGTCCGCCGTCGGGCGGCGGGCGACCACGGTGGCGCCGATCACCGCCACCAGCAGCAGCAGGCCGACGATCTCGAACGGCAGCAGGTATTCGGCGAACAGCTCCTGGGCGAGGCCGGACAGCGACACCAGCTCCTCGGTCAGCGCCGCCTGGGGGGCCGCCCCGAGCGCCGGGCGCAGCAGCAGCCAGAGCGCGCCGGTGAAGGCCAGCGCGCCCAGGATCGCCGTGACCAGCTGCACGCGGTGGCCGCCTGGGATGCCCTCCTCGCGCCCGACGTTGAGCAGCATGATGACGAACAGGAACAGCACCAGGATGGCGCCGGCGTAGATCAGCAGCTGCAGCGTGGCGATGAACGGCGCCCCCAGCAGCACGAACAGCACTGCCACCGAGAACAGCGTCAACACCAGGCTGAGCGTCGAGTAGATCGGGCTCTTGTGCGCCACGACCACCAGCGACGAACCCAGCGCCAGCAGCGCGAACAGGCCGAAGACCGCCATCTCCATGCTAGAAGGGTCCTCCCATCTCAACCATCTCACACCCAGCCCGTCCGCCCGCGCGCCCGGCGGCTGCCGCGACGAACTGAGACACTAAAGCACTCCGGCGAGGGTCAGCGCCGCCACCACGATGAGGTTCAGGATGGCCAGCGGCAGCAGCACCTTCCAGCCCAGGCGCATCAGCTGGTCATAGCGGAAGCGCGGGAACGTCCAGCGTACCCAGACGAAGAACGCCAGGAAGCAGGCGACCTTGCCGAACAGCACCGCCAGGCCGACGGCAACGCCGAGCAGGCCGGAGATGTGCACCCCCGGCAGCGTCCAGCCGCCGAAGTAGAGCGTCGCGCCGAGCGCCGACAGCGAGGTCATCGAGATGTACTCGGACATGAAGAAGGTCGCGAAGCGCATCGCGCTGTACTCGGTGTGGAAGCCGGCCACCAACTCCGACTCCGCCTCCGGCAGGTCGAAAGGCAGCCGGTTGGTCTCGGCGAAGGCGGCGATCAGGAAGACCAGGAAGCCGAGGACCTGTGGCAGCACGTTCCAGACGTGGTGCTGCTGGTAGTCGACCACGTCGCGGAGCTGGAAGGAGGACACCGGGATGATCACCGCGACCACCGACAGGGTGAGCGCCAGCTCGTAGCTGATCAGCTGCGACGAGGCCCGGATCGAGCCCAGCAGCGAGTACTTGTTGTTCGAGGCGTAGCCGGCCATCACCAGCGAGTACACGCCCAGGCTGGCGATGGCCAGGAACAGCAACACACCGGTCTGCGCCGGCGCGACGACCATCTGGTATAGGTGCCCGCGCACCGTGACGTCAGGCCCGAACGGCACCACCGCGAAAGTGGTCAAGGCCGGCAGCAGGCCGAGGACCGGCGCCATCAGATAGAGCGGCCGGTCGACCGCGGAGGGCGTCACGTCCTCCTTGAACATGAACTTGAGCGCGTCGGCGAGCGCCTGGAAGAGCCCGAGCGGACCGAGTCGATTGGGGCCCGGACGGTCCTGCATCAGCGCGCTGCCGCGGCGCTCGACCCAGACCATCACCGGCACCACGTTGAGCAGGATGCCCAGCGCCACCGCCAGCTTGATCGCCGTGCCGATCAGATCGCTCGTGCCGGCGCTCATCCAGCTACCTCCGTGCGCATGCGCACGGCAGTCGGTCGTTCGTGCGGCCGGCGGCTGGACACCGAGCGGGACACTAGATGCCGACCGCCGTGTCTTCGGGCGCCTGCAGGTGAGGTTCCGGGAAGGCGCGCGCCGCGGGAACGTCGAGCGCCGCGCCGGTCGCCGGCAGGTGGTGCCAGGAGAGGCCAGCGAACGCCGGCAGCTCGGCGGCGAGCCGATCGAACACCGCCGGCGCGCCGAGGTTCGCCCAGCGTGCGTCATAGCGCGTCAGCAGCTCGGACAGCGCCTCGACCGCGGGGCGCGCCTGGCCGGGCGGCGAGAAGGCGCGCTCGAAGCGCTGCACCCGCCACTCGACGTTGACGAAGGTGCCGTCCTTCTCGGCGTGCGTGGCGACCGGCAGCGCCACGTCGGCGGCCTGGGCGAGCGGCGAGTCGGCCCAGCCGAAAACGATCAGCACCCGCGCCCGGCGCAGCCGCTCGACGATGACCGGATCGTAGGCGGCGGCGCCGAAGTCGCTGTCGCACACGACGAGCACCGCGCAGCGCGCCGCGCCGTCGCCGCGCAGCAGGCTCTCGGCGTCCAGGCTGGCCCCGGCGGCTTCGCCGTCGCCGGCGCTGCCGGAAGCGAGGCCGGCAAGCTCGGCGCCGCGCCGGTTGGGAGCGGCCTCGCGGCCGGTGACGCCGCCCTGCAGGTTGGGGATGTGGCGCTCCGGGCCGAGCTCGACGGCCACCGAGCGGTGCGGCGTGCCGGCCACGTCGGCGAGCTGCGCGAAGAGGTACGCCTCCTCGGTGGTGAGGAAACCGGAGCCGAGGAAGGCGATGGCCCCCTCGGCGCTGCGGCTGCGCAGGTAGCGCGCCACGGCGTCGAGCGCCTCCCGCCACGACACCGGCGTCGGCGCCTCAGGCCGCCGCCGCCGCGTGGTGTCCGTCCCGCCGAGGTCGGGGCGCGGCCGCATCGGGTCAGTGGCGACGCCGAGCGCCGCGCCCTCCTGACGCAAGCGTGGCGCGGTGAGCCGGGGCAGGTCGCGATAGCGCTCGAAGGTGGCGCGGCCGTAGTCGCACATCCAGTAGTCGTTGACGTCGGGATTGAAACGCGGCTTGTAGCGCTTGATGGCGCCCCGGCGATGCTCGATCGTGATGTTGCAGCCGACCTCGCAGCCGGTGCACAGCGACGGCCGCTTGTCGAGGTAGAAGACGCGCTCGGCAAAGCGGAAGCGGGTGGAGGTGAGCGCGCCCACCGGGCAGATGTCGACGACGCAGGTGGCGAGCTGGTTGTCGAGCTGCTTGCCGGGGAAGGTGCCGATCTCGGTGCGGGCGCCGCGATGGAAGAACCCGAGCTCGGCGGTGCCGGCGATCTCCTCGGTGAAGCGGATGCAGCGGGTGCACTGGATGCAGCGGTTCATGTTGAGCAGGACGTTGCCGCCGAGCGGGATGCGCTCGCGCCCCGGGTAGGTGCGCTTGTCCTCGAACTGGAAGCGCGAGAAGGCGACGCCGTGCTTGAAGGCATAGTCCTGCAGGCCGCATTCGCCGGCCTGGTCGCAGATCGGGCAATCGAGGGGATGATTGATGAGCAGGAACTCCATCATCCCCTGCTGCGCTTCCTTGACCTCCGGCAGATCGGTGTGCACCACCATGCCGTCCTTCATCACCTGGGTGGCGCAGCCGGCCTGGAGCTTGCCCATGCCGGCGACCTTGACCAGGCACATCCGGCACTGGCCCACCACCGACAACCGCGGGTGGTAGCAGTAGTGGGGAATGTGCACGCCGGCCTTGAAGGCGGCGTCGATCAGGTTGGTGCCGGCCTCGACCTCCACGGTGCGGTCGTCGATGGTGACTTTGGGCACGTCAAGACGCTCCGTTCTCGAAATAGCGACGCTGGGGGAACGGGCAGGCACGGTCGCGGATGTGCCGCTCGACCTCCTCCGGAAAGCGCTTGATCAGCGAATCGACCGGACCCACGGCAGCCTCGGCCAGCGCGCACAGCGCGGTGCCGTTCATGTTCTTGCAGACTGACTGCAGCAGCTGCGGATCGCTCGGCCGCCCTTCGCCGTGCTCGATGCGGGTGAGCAGCAGCTCCATCCAGTTGGTGCCCTCGCGGCAGGGCGTGCACTGGCCGCAGGACTCGTGGTTGAAGAACTTGGCCAGCCGGGCGACCGAGCGCACCATGCAGGTGGCGTCATCCATCACCATCACCGCCGCCGAGCCCAGCATCGAGCCGGCCTTGGTCATGGTGTCGAAGTCGAGCGCGAGGCCGGCCTGATCGGCGGTCAGGATCGCCGCCGAGGCGCCGCCGGGGATATAGGCCTTGAGCTTGCCGCCCCGGTACATGCCGCCGGCAAGGTCGAGCAGCTCGCTGAACGGGATGCCGATCGCGGTCTCGTAGGTGCCGGGACGCTCGACGTGACCGGAGATGGCGTAGAGCTTGGGGCCGGTATTGCGCTCGTCGGTGCCGATCGACTTGAACCAGTCGGCGCCGCGCACCAGGATGTGCGGCACGTTGGCGAGGGTCTCGACGTTGTTGATGACGGTCGGGGCGCCAAAGGCACCGACGATGGCGGGGAAGGGCGGCTTGACCCGCGGCTGGCCGCGCTTGCCTTCGAGCGACTCGATCATGCCGGTCTCTTCGCCGCAGATGTAGGCGCCGGCGCCCTGGTGCATGTACATGTCGAGCTTGAAGCCGGAGTTGAACACGCTGTCGCCGAGGACGCCCGCCTGGTAGGCCTCCTTGATCGCCTGTTCCATGATCGCGTTGGCGTGCGTGTACTCGCCGCGGATGTAGATGTAGGTGGTGCTCGCCTGGACCGCCCAGCAGCAGATGGCGCAGCCCTCGATCAGCTGGTGCGGGTCTTTCTCCATCAGCAGCCGGTCCTTGAAGGTGCCCGGCTCGGATTCGTCGGCGTTGCACACCAGATACTTCGGCTTGTCCCTGCCCTTGGGGATGAAGCTCCACTTGACGCCCGCCGCGAAGCCGGCGCCGCCGCGGCCGCGCAGGCCCGAGCGCTTCACCTCGTCGATGACCGCATCGGGCTCCATCGCCAGCGCCTTGGCGAGCCCCTCGTAGCCGCCGCTCTTGCGGTAGCCGTCGAGAGTCAGCGCGGCGGGGTTGCCGACGTTGCGGGTGAGCACCGGCTCGAACGCTCGCGACGCCATCACTCGAGCTCCCGGAGGATCCGGCGCACCCGCTCGGGGGTAAGGTTCTCGTGGTAGGTGTCGTCGATCATCATCATCGGCGCGGTGTCGCACGAGCCGAGGCACTCGAAGTGGACGAACGAGCAGCGCCCGTCGGGCGTCACCTCGTCCTCGCCGACCGCCAGCTCCTGGCGCACGGTCTCCATGATCTCGTCCGAGCCGCGCAGCATGCAGGGCAGGTTGGTGCAGATGCGGATCCGGTGACGGCCGACCTGGTGCTGGTGCAGCAGATCGTAGAACGTGACGACGCCGTAGACCCTGGCCACGGGCAGCTCGAGGGCGCTGGCCACGGCGGCGATGGCATCGTCCGGCAGCCAGCCGCCCCACTCGCGCTGGGCGATGTGCAGCGCCGGGATGAGCGCCGCCTCGCGGGTCGGGTAGCGCTCGAGCAGCGCCTGCAGCTGGGCCTGGGCGGCGGCGCTGAAGCCGCGACGGCCAGGGCCGGGGCCGGCGGCGGCGGCGGGACCCCCGGGAGCGCCGGGGGCCGGGGTGCCGGGGCCGGCCGGGACGCTAGCGCCGGCGGTGGCGCCGGGAGCGCCGGACGTCGGTTCGCTCATCTCTGCGCCTCGCGCGCGCGGACCGGAGCCGGAGCCGGGCGGCCGGAAAAGCTCAGCCCTCCCGGGCGGCGGCGCAGCTCGCGCAGCGGGCCGAGGTCGAGGCCGCCCTTCAACCAGATGTAGGCGTAGCCGACCAGGATGAGGAAGACGAAGACCATCACGGCCGCGAACAGCTCCCAGCCGCCGCGCTTGAGGATCAGCGCCCAGGGATAGAGGAAGGCGGCCTCGAGGTCGAAGACGATGAAGTCGATGGCCACCAGGAAGAAGGCGATGGAGATCCGCTTGTGGGAGCGGTCGAGCAGCGGCATGCCCGACTCGTAGGTGGTCCGCTTGCTCTGTCCACCGATCTGGTTGCCGCCGAGGGTGGAGATGAGGTGGGAGAGCAGCAGGAGCCCGGCGCCGACGGCGATGGCAACCCCGAGGGTCAGCAGGACAGGGAAGTATTGCGCAGGCAACGAGGCCGTCCTCCGCTCCGCAAGTGATGGGTTTCAACCGCGCGCCCGGCTCCCGCGCGCCAGCCTCCGGACAGCCGCGAACGACCCGCGGACGACCCCGCGGATACCCCGCAGACCAACGGCGGGAGAGCCTCGGGCGCCACCGTCCGCGCCCTCCGGTCCGGGAGCCGTCTCCCGCGCTCGTGAAGAATGTCACAAGCTCGGATCGGTGACAAGGCAGGGGAGGCGGTGCGCCTTGGGGTCAAGGCTGTTCGTCGCCGGCGAGGAGCCGGCAGCGGCACGGGTCGGCAGGGCATCCGGAGGCGATTTCGATTAGGATGACGCGGTCATGAAACGTGCGCCGGAGGTGACGCGGATTTGGGGGACTTTCGGGTGTGCCCTCACTGTTGATGTCGAAGAGTGGTACCACAACTGCTTGGTTCCCTCCTATGTACAGCCTCGCCTGCGTCCCGAGTTGCCGGTCGAGCTCGACCGGCTGCTGCCGGAGCTGCTGGGGCTGCTGGCGGAGGCTGGGTGCCGGGCCACCTTCTTCGTCCTCGGCGAGGTCGCCGAACGGTTGCCGTGGCGGGTGCGGGAGCTTGCCCGGGCCGGCCATGAGGTGGCCAGCCATGGCTTCCATCACCTGCGGGCCTGCGAGCGGCCGGCTGCGGAGTTCGCGCGTGACATCCGGCGGTCGAAGGCGCTGCTCGAGGATCTGCTGGGCGAGCCGGTCCGCGGCTTCCGCGCCCCCGAGTGGTCGCTGCGGACTCTGAAGAGCCCGCTGCTGCCGCTGGTCGCGGCGGCAGGCTTCGACTACGACAGCTCGCTCGTCCCCTATTCCTTCTCGGGCCGGCGCGGCAACCCGGCTTTTGCCAGCCGCCTGCGCTGGCCGGGGCCGGACTTTGGCGCATCGGAGAGGGCCGGCGGGGCGGTTCCGGGAGAGCGGACCGGCCCTGCGGCGGCGAGCCTCGAGCTGCTGGAGCTCCCGGTCTTCACGTTTGGGGGCGCCGCGCGGATCCCTGCCGGCAGCTGGACGGGACGGCTGGTCGATCCCGCCCGCCTGGTCGCCGCCGCCGAGCGCCACCTGCACCGCGGCGGGCTGCCGGTGGCCGTCGCCCACCCGTGGGAGATCTCGGACCGTCCCACCCCGGGGCCGCTCTCGGGCCTCGCCCGCTTCGTGCACGAGACCGGCCGCGCCGGCTACCTCCCCAAGTTCCGCCACATCCTCGCGGGGCTTCCCTGGCGCACCTTGGCCGAGGCCGCCGGCTTGCGCGCCGCGGCTCCCGCTGGACGCGTCTCGCAGGCCGCCGGCGAGATCTTCCTTCCCGAGCCGGCGACCGCGGCTGGCGCGTACGCGATGCGCTGAGGCGCGCCCGCCGCGCCGTCGTGTAAGCTCTTGACGGCTTCGGATGGGGCGGGGGTGGGGGGCCTGGGTGAGGCTGGTGCGAAAGGGGGGACTCGAACCCCCACGACCTTGCGGCCACAAGATCCTGAATCTTGCGCGTCTACCAATTCCGCCACTTTCGCGCGGGTCAGATTCTAGGGAGTGACAGAACAGGTGTCAAATGCGTTGCCAGGGACCACACCGGTCCCCGAGACCTTGGTGGGCACTCTCGAAGCCGGTCCCGCCGGGGTCCGCGGGCGCAGCCGGCGGCGCTGGCTGGTGCCATTCGACCCGCGGCTGACGCTCGAGCTGCCGGTGGCCGGAGCGGGCGAGGTGCCGGAGGGGCAGTTCGTGGTCGTGGCGGTCGAGCGCGGCGCCGGCGGCGAGCCGCGGGGCAGGCTGCTCGAAGTGCTGGGCGACGTGGCGACCCCGGGCGTCGACGTCGAGGTGGTGCTGCGGCACTACGACATCCCGCGGCACTTCCCCGACGAGGTCCTGGCGGCCGCCGCCCGCCTGCCCGCCGACCCGGGCCCCGCCGACTGGCAGGGGCGCGACGACCTGCGCGGGCAAGTGGTGGTGACGATCGACGGCGAGACCGCCCGCGACTTCGACGATGCGGTGTCGATCGAGCGCCGGCCCGACCACACGTTTCGGCTTGGCGTGCACATCGCGGACGTCGCGCATTACGTCGCGCCGGACAGCGCCCCCGACCTCGAGGCCTGCCGCCGCGGAACCAGCGTCTACTATCCCGAGCGCGTCGTCCCGATGCTGCCGGAGGCGCTGTCGAACGGTCTCTGCTCGCTGCGCCCGGACGTGCCGCGCCTCACCCTGTCGGTCTTCCTCGACGTCGACCGCGACGGCGCCGTGGTGGCACGGCGGTTCGCCGAGACGGTCATCCGCAGCGCGCGGCGGCTGACCTACGGCGAGGTGCGGCGCCTGCTCGAGGAGCCGCATCCCGGCGACGAGGCGCGCTACGGCCCGGTGCTCAACGCCCTGCGCGACATGCGCGAGCTGACCGGGGCCCTGCACGAGGCCCGCGCCCGCCGCGGCTCGCTCGACTTCGACCTGCCCGAAGGCAACGTCGAGCTCGACACCGACGGCACCGTGGTCGGCATCCTGCCCTACGAGCGCAACATCGCCCACCGGCTGATCGAGGAGTTCATGATCGCCGCCAACGAGGCGGTCGCCTATGAGCTGGTGCGCCGCGGCAGCCCGGGCCTTTTCCGGGTTCACGATCCGCCCGGGCGTGAACGCCTCGAGGAGTTGGCCGAGCTGTTGCGGCCGCTCGGGCTCGAGCTCGCCCGCGATGTGGCCGACCTGGATGATCTGCCGCCGGCAGCCTTGCAACAGGTGCTCAAGCAGGTCGAGGGACGCCCGGACGAGCCGTTCCTGTCGGCGCTGGTGCTGCGCACCATGCAGCGCGCGGTCTACAGTCCGGAGTGCCGCGGCCATTACGCCCTGGCATCGCGGTACTACACGCACTTCACCTCGCCGATCCGCCGCTACCCGGACCTGGTGGTGCACCGCCGCCTCAAGGCGTTGCTGCACGGCGAGGACCCGGCGGCCGGCGACCCCGCCGAGCGCGCCGAGCTGACGGAGCGCCTGGCGGCGATCGCCGAGCAGGCGAGCGCCACCGAGCGGCGGGCAGAGCAGTCGGAACGCGATCTCCTGCAGTGGAAGAAGGTGCGCTTCCTGGCCGGGCGCGCGGGCGAGCGCTTCCGCGGCCGGATCACCGGTGTGCAGCCGTTCGGTCTCTTCGTGCAGCTCGAGGAGCTCCACGTCGACGGCCTGGTACCGATCCGCACTCTCGCCGACGACTACTACCTGTACGAGCCCGAGGCGCACCGCCTGATCGGCGAGCGTCGGGGTCGGGGCTTCCAGCTCGCCGACCCGGTCGAGGTGGAGCTCACCGGTGCCGACCTGCGTCACCGCGGCCTCGACCTCAAGATCCTCGGCATGCCGGAGCCGCCGCCACGAGCGGCTGGCAGGGTGGGCGGGGCGGGCGGGGGGTCCGGGGCGCGGGGTGCTCGGGCCGCAAAGGGTGCTGGGGCTGCAAGGGGTGCCCGCCCTGCCCGGGGGGGTGCCCGCCCTGCTCGGAGTGACCGCAGCGGGGGCCTCGCCGGCGGCGACCGCGACGCTGGAGGCAGCGGCGGACGCCGGCGACCATGAGCCTGACCCCCACGGTGGCCATCGTCGGCCGTCCCAACGTCGGCAAGTCCACCCTCTTCAATCGGCTGCTGGGCCGCCGGCAGGCGATCGTCCACAATCTTCCCGGGGTGACCCGCGATCGCATCACCGGGCTCGCCGAGCTCGACGGCGAGCGCTCGTTCCAGGTGATCGACACCGGCGGCCTGATGCTCGGAGACGACCCGCTGGGCCTGTCGGCCCAGGTCTTCCTGGCGGTCGAGGAGAGCGACCTCCTGATCTTCCTGGTGGACGGGCGGGACGGACTGGTCACCGCCGACGAAGCGGTCTGGGAACGGCTGCGGCGCACCGGCAAACCGGCCCTGCTGGTGGTCAACAAGGGCGACACGCGGGAGGCGCGCAGCCGCTTCCCGGAGTTCTATCGCCTGGGCATCGACCGCCAGCTGCTGGTCTCCGCCGAACACGGGCAGGGCGTCGGGGAGCTGCGCGAAGCGCTGGCCCTGGCACTGCCCGAGATGCCGGCCGAGGTGCGTCCGGCGATGCCGGCGATCGCCATCGTCGGCCGTCCCAACGTCGGCAAGTCGTCGTTGCTGAACCGCATCGCCGGCCAGGAGCGGGCGCTGGTCTCGCCGCTGGCGGGGACCACCCGCGACCCGATCGACACGCCGATCACCCGCGGCGATCGCTCCTACCTGCTGATCGACACCGCCGGCATCCGGCGCCGCAGCCAGACCGCGGACGCCCCGGAGGAGCTGGCGGTGATGATGGCGCGCCGGCAGATCGAGCGCGCGCAACTGGCGGTGCTGGTCGTCGACGCCGCGCAGGGAGTGACGAGCGGCGACCTGGCCATCGCCGGCACCATCTGGGAGCTCGGCCGCGCCGCCGTCCTGGCGATCAACAAATGGGACCTCCTCGACGAAGAGTCGCGCGGCCGCCTGGAGCTGTCTCTCGAGCGGCTCGACGAGCACCTGGCCCACCCGCGGCGAGCCAACGTCTCGGCGCTGACCGGCCGCGGCGTCGAGAAACTCTTTCCGGCGATCGATCCGACGCTGGCCGCTCACTCCATGAAGCTGGGCACGGGCGAGGTCAACCGCCTGTTCGAGGCCGCCATCCGCCGGGTGAGCCCGCCGAACCTGGGGGGCCGGCCGTGGAAGCTCTACTACGCCACCCAGGTGTCGAGCGAGCCGCCCACCTTCATGCTGTTCGCGAACCGAACCCTGCCCCGCAACCACCATTACCGGCGCTACCTCGAGAACCGGCTGCGCGAGGAGCTCGACCTGGCGGGAGTGCCGCTGCGGCTGGTGGTGCGGCGGCGCACGGAGTCGAGGCGGTGAGGGCGCGCGGCTGCATCGCCCTGGCGGCCACTTTGCTGGCGCCCGGCTGCCGCCAAGCCGGCGACAGCGCGGCGATCCGGGACCACCTGCGGGCCAGGGACGCCGCGGCGGTGGTCCGCGAGGCGGCGGCGGTGCGCTACGCGCCGCCAGCCGACGGCCGCCTGAAGGACGGCCAGGTTCGCATGTACCTGCTGGTAAGGGAGCGCGAGTGCCGCATCCGCGAGGCGGCCGCCGTCGAGGCCCAGCGGCGCCGGGCGGCAGGCGCGGTTGCGGAGCGGCCGGAGCGCCCCGAGCGATCGGCACGTTACCGCGAGCCGCTCGCCCGGTTGCGGGCCCTCGAAGAGCGCGCCCTGGCGGCCGCAGCCGGTTTCGAGGCGCCGGCCGCCGGCAGCGGCGTCGCGGCTGCGCGGGAGAGCGGAGGATAGCCAGATGGACCCGGAACCGACGCGTGAGGCCGCATCCGGCGCCGGGCTCGGCCAGCGCTGGGCCACGTCGCTGATCTGCTCGCGCACCGGCGAGACCGCGCCGCTCGACGCTCCGGCCTTCCTGTCGCCAGCCGGCGCCCCCTGGTTCGTCGACTACGCGCTCGATCCGGCGCGCGGCGAGCGGTTGCGGCGTGCGTTGCCGGGACGGCCCTGGACCCTCTGGCGCTACCGCGAGCTGCTGCCGCTGGCGGACTACGAGCGGCGGATCGACCTTGGCGAGGGCGCGACACCGCTGCTGCGCATGCGCCGCACGCCGTGCGCCGGCGCGGAGCTGTGGGTGAAGGACGAAGCCGGCAATCCGACCGGCTCCTTCAAGGCGCGCGGGCTCTCGCTGGCGGTGAATCGGGCGCGGGAGCTGGGAGCGCCGGGCGTGCAGCTGGCGAGCGCCGGCAACGCCGCCCTGGCGCTCGCCGCCTATGCCGCGGCTGCCGGCCTGCCGGCCCGCGTGGCGATGCCGGCGGACACGCCGCCCTCGATCGTCGCGCGCTGCCGCGAGCATGGCGCCGAGGTGCTCTCCTCGCCGGGGACGCTGGTCGAGGCGGCGCGGCTGCTCTCCGCGCCCGCCGGCGGTGGCGAGACCTTCTGGAACCTCTCGACACTGCGCGAGCCCTACCGCGCCGAGGGCAAGAAGACCATGGGTTTCGAGCTCGCCGAGCAGCTGGGCTGGGAGCTGCCCGACTGGATCGTCTACCCGGTAGGCGGCGGCACCGGCATCGTCGGGATGCACAAGGCGTTCGCGGAGCTGCGGCGGCTCGGCCTGGTGGGGGAGAAGCTGCCGCGTTTCGTGGCGGCACAGATGGCCGGCTGCGCGCCGATCGTGCGCGCCTTCGCGCACGGCCAGGAGAGCGCGGAGCCCTGGGAGGACCCGCATACCCGAGTCTGGGGGCTGCGGGTGCCGCGCGCGCTCGGCGACTTCCTGGTGCTGCGCGCGCTGCGCGAGTCGGCGGGACGGGCAGTGGCCGTGGACGAGGCGTCTCTGCCGGAGGTGGCGGCGCGGGCGGCGCGCGAGGAGGGGCTGCGCATGGGGCCGGAGGGAGCGGCGGCGCTCGCCGCGACCCTCGGTCTCGCGGCCGAGGGGGCTTTCGCCGCGGGCGAGAGGGTGGTGGTCTTCCAGACCGGCGATCCGGCGAATTATCTTTGAACGGGTTTGCGGGACGGGTGCCTGCGCGCCCGGATCATCGGGCTCGCAGGATCGCTTGGTCTGCGGCCCGGCGGGCGAGGCGCTCAGTCGAAGATCTCGTCCAGCAGGATCTGGAAGCCCGGGAGCAAGGGAGTCGAGAGGACTGCCGGCGCCGCACCCTGCTGGCGGGTCAGGTCGGCCGCGAGCTCGAAGCGGCCATCCTCCAGGCGGAAGACCTGGACCGTCTCGACGACCGGATCGATCACCCAGTATTCGGCCACGCCGTAGCGCTCGTAGAGACGGTGCTTGGCGCCCCGATCGACGTGCCTGGTCGACGGCGACAGCACCTCGATGACCAGATCCGGAGCATCTGCCACGTAGCGCTCGTCCTGCTGGCGCTGAAGACGTTCTGCTGAAACGTACAGCACGTCGGGCTCGACGACGTCGAAGTCCGAGAGCAGCACGTCCAGCGGCGCCATATAGACATGCCCAAGACGATGCTCGCGCAAGAACATGACCAACAGGACCGCCACGTTCAGTGCGACGTCCTGGTGTCTGCGCGTCGGGGACGGAGTCATGTAGTGCTCGCCGTCGATCAGCTCGTGACGCATGCCGTCGTCGGGTAGACGACAGAGGTCGTCGTACGTGAGCCTTACTGGAGAAGACGGATTTTCCATGGCGCCATGCTTCCTATTCGAAGGTCCTGTCTAGAGGGATGGCGAGGCCGATGACCCTTATTGGGATAGACGGATTCCCACGGCGCAAGCTCCTTATTCGAAGATCTCGTCGAGGGAGAGCTCGAATCCCGGAAGAAGAGGAGTGGAGAGCACGGGTACCGGTGTACCTTCCCGGCGAGATAATTCGGTGTGTAGCGGGAGTCCTTCTACATCCAATCGGTACACCCTCACCATTTCGCTCTCTGGATCGATGATCCAGTACTCAGGTACGCGAAACTGTTCGTATAAGCGGTGTTTGACACCACGGTCAACATGCTTGGTCGAGGGCGAGAGAATCTCGATCACGAGGTCTGGAGCACCTTCCAGGTTGTCTTCGGTCATCTGCTGCTCTCGTTCGCGCGAGACATACAGCAAGTCGGGCTCGACGCAATCACTCTCGCTGAACAGCACATCGAGAGGAGCGTGGTAGACCCTCCCCAGTGGGTGCTTCCTCAGATACATGAACAGGTGGCCAAAGACCTGGCCAGAGACTCGCTGGTGCTTCCATTTGGGTGCCGGAGTCACGTAGTGCTCGCCATCGATCAGCTCATGACGCAGGCCGTCGTCGGGCAGGCGGCGGAGGTCCTGATACGTGAGCCTTACTGACTTAGACGCGGTTTCCATGATTCTTCCCCTCGATCGGGCTGCCGGCTGGCGGGAATGAGTCAAGCGGTGAGGAAACGAAAGCGCTCATCAAAGCGATCGTACCACCGCTCCGGCGCGCGCGAAACGCGTCGTCTGAAGGATCATCGCGGATCACTTGCTCGCCTTGCTTGAGAAGCGAGCCCATTGATAGCATCGGGACCGGTGACGACCGACGAGAGCGAGACGCCGCGGGACAGTCGCGAGGATGGCGGTGCCCCCAAGGACCACGCACCCCGAGCGGCAGGCCGCGGCGATCTTGCCGCGCCAGCGCTTGTAGCGCTCGAGCGGCTGGTCGATTCGCTGGTCGAAGCAGGCGCCGCGTCGGCGGCCATGGCGCTGGTCGGCGACGGGCGGAGCATCGAGTGGAGCCGGGCGGCGGGGTGGGCGCGCGGCGGGCCGTCCTCGGGGCGGCCGGCGGAGGCCGCGACCTGGTTCGACTACGGCTCGCTGACCAAGCCGTTCGTCGCGACGCTCGCCCTCGAGCTCGACCGCACCGGGGAGCTGCCGCTCGGCACGCGGCTCGGCGAGGCGCTCGCCGGCGCGGACCGGCGGCTGGCGGCGCTGCCGCTCGCGGACCTGTTGCGCCATCGCGCTGGCCTGCCAGGCTGGACGCCGCTCTACGCCCGCTGCCGGTCGGTCGCCGAGGTGGAGGCGCTGCTCCTGTCGGGCGACCTGCTCGGCGCCCGCTCGGGCACCTACAGCGACCTCGACTACCTCCTGTGGGGCCTGGCGGCGGAGCGGACGCTCGGCCAGCCGCTCGCGGCGCTGGTCGGCGAGCGGGTGCTGGCTCCGCTCGGCATGGATGGCTCGATCGCGGCCGTGCCGGGAGACCTGCCGCAGGTGGCGGAGTCACGCATGGACTCGGGGCGCGAGGTGGAGCTGGCGGCCCGGCAGGGCATCGCGGCGGCCCTCCTGTCGCCGCCGCCCATCGGCCTGCCGCAGGACGGCAACGCCCGCTTCCTCTCGGCGCTCGGCGAGATCGGCTCGATGGGTGCCATCGGCGCTCAGTGCGCGCCGGACACCCCGGCCGGCTCTTCCCGTGGCGTCCTGTGGGGCTTTGCCGGGCTCTTCGGTACGGCTGCGGGCCTCTGGCGGCTGGGCGCGGAATGGTTGGAGCCGCGCCTGCTGTTGCACAGTGAGACCGTGGCCGCGGCCCTCGCCGGTGGCGGACCGTTCGCTCTCGGCTGGTGGCGGCGCCGGTCTCACGGTGGAGGAGGGGGGCCGGCGCTCTCGGCGGGCTCCTTTGGGCATACCGGTTTCGCGGGCGGCAGCCTGTGGATCGACCCGCGGCGAGCGCGGGTCTTCGTGCTGCTCGCTCACCGGCTCGATCCGGCGATCAACCTGAACCGCTGGCGGCGACGCTTTCATGCCGCGGCGGCGCGGGCCTTCCTGCCGGCCCACGACGTCTGACTCTGGAGGCACATCGCTGATGAATATCCGTGACCTGGTGCTGGTCGACGGGGTGCGCACCCCGATGATCGATTACAACGGCCCCTTCGCCGAGGTCTCGGCGATCGACCTTGCCGCCCACGCGGCGCGCGCCCTGCTCGACCGCCTGGGCGTCGAGGGCAGCGAGATCGACCATGCGGTGGTCGGCAACGCGCTGCAGACCTCGCCTGACGCCATCTACGGCGCCCGCCACGTGGCGCTCAAGGCGGGGTTGCCGCACGAGGTGCCGGCGCTCACCGTCAACCGCCTCTGCGGCTCGGGCATCCAGTCGGTGATCTCCGGCGCGCAGGCGATCCTGACCGGCGATGCCACCACCTGCCTGGTCGGAGGCATGGAGAACATGTCGCAGACGCCGCACGTCATCTGGGGCGCTCGCCGCGGCTTCAAGCTCGGCCAGGGCAAGCTCGAGGACCTGCTGATGGTGGCGCTGTTCGACTCCTACTGCGGCTACTACATGGCCCAGACCAGCAACAACCTGGCCCGGGACTACGGCATCACCAGGGCCGAGCAGGACGAGTTCGCGCTGCTCTCGCAGCGGCGCGCCGGCGCCGCCTGGGCGAGTTGCAGGCTCTCCGAGGAGGTGGTGCCGGTCGAGGTCGGCAAGGGCAAGAAGGCCAAGCTCGTCGAGCGCGACGACCACATGCGCCCGGACAGCACGATGGAGGACCTCGCCGCGCTGCCGCCGGCGTTCGACAAGGACGGCTTCGTCACCGCCGGCAACGCCTCCGGCATCGTCGACGGCGCCGCCATGATGCTGCTCTCGACCGCCGAGCATGCCGAGGAGCGGGGTTGGAAGCCGCTCGGACGCATCCTTGGCTGGTCGGTAGTCGGAGTCGAGCCGTCGCGCATGGGCATCGGGCCGGCCCCGGCCATCCGCGCCGTGCTGGCCAAGACCGGCATGGAGCTCGGCGATCTCGACCTGCTCGAGATCAACGAGGCCTTCGCCGGCCAGATCCTGGCGGTGATCCGCGAGCTGCAGCTCGACGTCGACAAGCTCAACGTCAATGGCGGCGCCATCGCGCTCGGCCATCCGCTCGGCGCCTCCGGCACCCGGCTGCTGATCACCCTGCTCAAGGAGCTCGGCCGGCGCGGCGGCGGTGTCGGCGTCGCCTCGGCCTGCATCGGCGGCGGCCAGGGGATCGCCATGCTCGTCGAGACCGTCCATTGATCGACCTCGGCGGCCGCCGGGTGCTGGTGACCGGCGGCAGCCGGGGCATCGGCGCCGCCTGCTGCCGCCTGTTCGCGCGCGCCGGCGCCGCGGTGCTCATCCACTACCAGTCCCGCGAGGATCGCGCCATGGCCCTGCTCGGAGAACTCGGCGAGCTGCGTGGCGCCGGCGGGAACCCGGCGCACCTGGTCCGACGCTGCGACCTGCGTGACGCGGCAGACCTCTCGGCGATGTTCGCTTTCGTCGCCGCCGAATGGGGAGCGCTCGACGTCCTGGTCAACAACGCCGGCGTCTGGGTACCCAACCCGCTCGCCGACTTCGACGCCGCAGGTCTCGACGAGACGCTGGCGGTCAACGTCACCGGCTCGTTTCTCTGCGCCGCGGCGGCGCTGCCGCTGCTCGAGCTGTCGGCCGACGGCAACGTCGTCAACGTGACCTCGACCGCCGGCCAGCGCGGCGAGCCGGGCTACAGCCCCTACGCCGCCAGCAAGGGCGCGATGATCGCCGCCACCCGCTCGTGGGCCGTCGAGCTGGCGCCGCGGGTGCGCGTCAACTCGGTCGCTCCGGGCTGGGTCGACACCGACATGACCGCGGCGGCGTTGTCCGGCCCCGCGCGCAGCGAGGCGCTGGCCGGGATCCCGCTCGGCCGCATCGCCACGCCCGAAGACATCGCCGGCCCGGTGGTCTTCCTCGCCTCGCCGCTCGCCCGCCACGTCACCGGCGAAGTGCTGAGCGTCAACGGCGGCAGCGTTCTCGGGGGCTGAAAGGTTACACTAGAAGTGGTTTTTAGTCTCATAGGTCCAGTACGTACAGAACATGGAACAATGCACCCAACTTGTCATCGATTCCCAAGTCCTCTAGGGCGACTAGTGAGCCAAGTTTTAGCAAGGCGTTGCACCACGCCTCGCGGCTCTGAAAATTAAATGGCACCGAGATGTCGCTCTCGAGAATCCTGTTGTAGAACCAATCGACGAAAATTGTATAAAGATGTTGCTCCTCCCACGAGGCTGCCACAAACATCTCCTCCAATGCAGTACTCTGCTGTGTTCTAAGCGGCCCGACACCCCATACCGATTCTTTGATAACTAGCCTTTGACGCGCCACCCTTCTAGCCTCGGCAAGAGTAGCAAATGGCTGGTCAGTATGATGAAGCATGCAAACCAAAAGGACAGTATCAAACGCGCCATCCTTGAAGGGTAGCTGCGCGTCGTTTACAACGAAGGGCAAGCTGAGTGCTAGGTAAGGAATCGTATCACAGCCCACGACTCTACAGCCAAGATTTGAGGAGACGTGCGATGCCACGAGCCCGTTTCCACAGCCGTAATCCAAGACATCACCACCAGCAATCCATGGACTGATCTGCCTCGCATAAAACATTCCACGGCACTCAGATGCCTTGTTCCATTCCGTTCTTACGCCGAGGTCGCTAAGATAGACCTTAATGGCCTCTTCTACAGCTGTAACATCCGTTCCACATTCTACGAGCGCTGATATATTTGTGGCAAAGTCAGATACCCGCGAATGACCAAGCAATTCTTCTCCGAGTCCATATAGATAGGCTTGCACTAACCGACAAGTAACGCGGTCGGCCAAGGGGCGCTTGAGGAGGTCAAGCAGAGAGCTATCCACTGACTAGTACACCGTCTTTGTATAGCTGCAGTCGTTCTTTGCGCAGCTTCACCCATAGTTGTTTAGGTATTTGCTCGTAAGAATCGATTACCACCGAGAACCGCTCGCTCTCGAACTCGACGAACACGCGACGTCTACTGCCCAAGAACTCGGCCGCAATGACCTGAACCACTATATGTCCTTCCTCCTCCTTGAGAGAAACGGTAAAATCAGACTCCCGCAATGCAGGAGTTCCGTTACGGGATGAGCCCTCAAGGCAAAACGCACCCGACAGAGCAGGCGCCAACATCACCATTTCGACATCACCAAAATTTCCAGCCACACGGTCTGTTCTCGGCCTTCGAAAGACACGCTCTGGCGAATCGTGCTGCACAAGAACACCGTCATCCAAGAAAGCCACCAAGTCTGAGGTGCTAATCGCATCCTCCTGATCGTGTGTCACAAGAATTGTGATATTCTTAGCAGCCCTCTGCGTCTCGCGTAGGCGCCGCCTGATCTTTCGCCGCAACGCAGCATCGAGATTACTAAAGGGTTCGTCTAGCAGCACAATTGGCCTATGGAGAAGGAGGGTTCGCGCCAAGGCCACGCGTTGGCGCTCGCCGCCCGAAAGCTCTGTCGGCAATCGTGTCAGTAGCGGCCCTAGCTCCAGCAGTTCGACGAGCTCCTCGGTGGTTGGACCCCTCGAGGAAAACTGGCGATCGACGGCAAGGCGCAAGTTCGCGCGCACTATTAAGGAAGGATACAATGGAAAATCCTGAAGCAAGTATGCTATGGTGTGGCGGCCTGTACCGCTCGGAGACCCATCAATGATGACCGCGCCTTCATCTGGCTCTAGCACTGCAGCAATTATATTTAGAAGGGTTGTCTTTCCTGCGCCAGATATACCCACGACCGACATCCACGCCGCCGCAGGCACCAGAAGGTCAACGCCCCGCAAGACCCTCCGTTTTCCAAGCTGCTTCGTAAGGTTGGATAGCCTTAGTTCCATTCTTTCTCGCCCAACGACACAAGAACTGCCATGGTGACAGCGCGGCCTCCTATGACGAGTAGCAGCAGGCAGCAGAGAATGGTAGCACTGCCGGCCGCCGATATCTGGGCCCATTTGTACACATCACCAGCCTGCAGGCTGGCCAAAGCGGTTGTGACGGTCTTTGACCCCTCGTCATGAGTGAGAACAAAGTTATAAAGGTATTCTTGCATACCGATTAGAAAAGAAATAACAAAGGTGACAGAGAATCCTCCTCGTGCGTATGGCAGGTAGACCAGCCTAAATCGTTGCGAACTATCCAGTGAATCGAGTTGCGCAAGGACTATGTTGCCGCGCGGAATGCGGCTTGCATAGGCCGCCGTTACCCATACGGCTATCGGCAAGAGGAACATTTGATAAACGAGAACCAGTGACCAGAAGCGAATCCGCTCAGAAGTGCCAGTGAGAAGATTCTGCAAGGGAAATACCACGAACATCGCCGGAAGAAGATAGGATATCATAACTAGGTCCCGTAGCCGCTGCCACGATCCTTGGCTGAAGATAAGAAAGAATGTAATGAGAACGGCGCAAATAGTTGCAAGAAGAGCCGAGGAGATTGCGAGAGTGAAAGAATTGCCAAGCCATCTAAGATAATCTGTTTTAGTGAACAGCACGATAAAGTTGCTGAGCGACAGGCTCGAACTGCGCTCTGGTGCGTCGATGAACAATCCAGACTCCGAGCGAAAAGAAGTGCGGAAGGTCCAAAAAAGGGGTGCGCACTGCAGAATCAATAGACCTAGCATAACGGCGCCTCGGCGCCGAGCTCCCGATGCCCTTGGCTTCATTGCAAGGCGCGCCTGAGTGTGTGTGTGTAGTAAAGACCAATGATCACAAGAAGAAGAGCCATAATAGGCGTGAATACGATGTATGCAGCCGCCCCCCTGGATATATCCTGACTAAGGAAGGAATGGCGAAATGCGTACACAGTTAGTAGCTCGGTGGCTTCCCCCGGACCACCTCGAGTAAGAACCCATATGGACTCGAATTCGCCACTTGCCCAGATAAAGGAAAGCGCTATGAGAACGGTCAGGACTGGCTTGGCTCTAGGCAGGACTAGTAGGCGAAAACGCTGAAACGGCGTGAGGTCATCTATTGTCGCAAGCGATGCCAAGCTGCCACGAAAACCGGCAAGCGAGGGGCTGAGTGCGAGCGCCCAGAGGGGAAGCTCTCGCCACACGTTAAAGAGCATGCATATGGCGAATGCCGTGCCCGGAAGGCCGAGCCATGCGATTTCACTATGGCCAAGTGCCCGTACGAGCAAGTTTGCACCACCGCCGGTATCGTAGAAGAGCCATAACCATGCGAGGCTGGAGACCGCCGAAGGAATGATCCAGGGCAAGAGCAGGGACCAGGCGAAGACTGTACGCGATCGCCTGAAGGCGGCTGCAATGGGCCAGACGAGGAGCACTTTAAGGATGGTAACACAAAGCGAGTAAAGCAACGTTCTTTTTACGCTTCTCCAAAACTCGGTATCGCGCAAGGTGTCGCTCAACGACGAGAGGTTTGTGCCCTTGTTGTATGGGCCAGAGAATAAGAGATGGAGCGCGAATAGTATCAATACAGCTACCGCACCAAGGAAGGCAACGATGAGCATGAAACCCAGCGCATCCCAGTTCCTTATTAGTCGTAAGCTCCCGGGCATAGATTGCCTCGCGCTCTTGACTCTACCTGTTTGCGTTGGAATACACTTGGCTGATCCTTGTCGCTGCCTCCCGGACAGCCGCGTCCACAGAAAGCTTATCGTTAATGATGCGGGCAAATATCCCGTTAACAAGCCTGCGGTTAAAGACTTCCGCGGCAGGGCGTGTGAAAGGACCTGGCCAGCCAAGGGCCTTGGCGTTTTCGACCGAGTCAATTGCATCGGCATATCTGCCGGTCTTCCAGAATGGCCGTTGTCCAATGGAATTCTGAAGGGGCGCAATGGCCCCTTCGCCCTTCTCGAAGAGGGCTGCGAGTCGATCTGGTGCGTAAAGATAGCGCAAGAAGTCCTCCGCGAGGATAGCGTTATTGCTCCTCTTCTTAATTGTCCATCCAAACCCTTGCACAAACCCAAAACGGCCCTTAGGCCCTCGTGGATAACCGGAATGAGCGATTAAAGCAAACAAAGCGGGATCGCGCCGCTTTGCGACATAGTCTATAGACAAAGCATTGGCAGTCATCGCGATCTTTTTTGCAAGGAACAGATTATTGTTGGTAGCGCCGTCCCAACCGAGCGCTCCAGGAGGGATGGCGCCCTGTTGATAGAGCCCAAGGATGTAGCTGACGGTATCCCTCGTCTCCTTGCTGTCAAGAACTACCGTCTTGCCATCTCCAGCTACAACACTTCCACCGAACGACCAAAGAAGGGTCTGAAGAAACATCGAAAAGTCTTCGTCTTGACCAAGGCCAATGCCTAAGCCGTATACGCCTGCCCCCTTGTCGGTGAGCAGAATTGCAAGCTTGGCTGCATCATCTAGGGTTTGCGGGATCGATGAATGGTGGGCTCGAAGCAAATCCTCGCGGTAGAACCAGACATGAGGCCAAGCGCAGAACGGTATGTTATACCAGATGCCTGCAAATTGTGCCATGTCCTTTCCGATCACATAATATCCCCCCGCGTCTTTAGACAGTTCGGCGGCTATCGGGCTAACATCTCGGAGTTGGTCGGTATTGACCATGGCAATATTGGTTGGCAAAAGCGCCAGATCGCCCTCTGGCGCCTGAATCCAGGCGGTCATCTTGAGATCGAGATCGCGTATCGGCACGATCTCGACGCTTGCTTTGGCCCCCCTGGACCTGGCCCAATCCTGAGCGATAGCCATAAAGGCTGGGTTAACGTCGTCGGCCCAGCTCTGGACAAAGACGATGCTTAGGTGTTGTTGCTTTGCAGATTCATTGAAGCAGCCGAGCAACGGGAGACAGAATACGGCCAGCGACATCGGTATGAAACGAGATACTCTCATTCAAACCTCACTTCCTAGGTTGGTCGCAGCGCGGACCATGGCCTCGTCCACCAGATGTGTGTCGCCTTTGGCATAGGGAGTCGTGCACTTACGTTGATAGTAGAATGCGGCTTGTAGAAGCTCGTCATAGGTTGCACCATCCTTGGTCGCGAACCCTATGAGCTCAACGAGGCGAGGTAAGCTAGAGGAGGAGTCAGATCGTGGAAGGAACAGGGGAGTAGCCACCACTGCTTCAGTATCGTTGGCAACGAGGAAAAACTCTGGCTCTTCCGATAGACCGAAGTATGCAACCGCATCCGACTGCAGCATGCATTGTTTAAGAAATGGCTCCATCTCTTGGTAGGCCTCTAGGCATTTAGCGTCTCGATACCGCTCATCACCCTTGAACCGGGCATAGTAGTCGACGAGCTTGTCAGGTGTCAAGGTGATGATTGTAACCTTATTTTGCTTGATGAGGTGTTGGAGCTGATTCTGAAACGCTACTTGTGGTTTGCGGCCTCGCAGAGAAAGGTTGCCGATAAATGGCGAATGGCATACTACCCATACCTGCCCGCCATTGGCTATGGCATCTGAGAGAATGAGATTGGCTTTTTCGAGGAATTTTTGGAGATTAGTTGCCCGGCTCAGAACTTCGTCCAATTTTGCGATTCCACCTAGAAAGCCAGCGAGGGTAAAGATAGCTATTATTATAGGGAAGAGTGTTCCTATCGATCCAGTGCTGAGCCCCATCGGAAGCGAATTCCGGGAAGACTCCTTGAAGTAGTCGGTGCTGGAAGGACCTGGAGCCAGGTGGGTGTGCTGGAAGCGGCGTTGATCGATGAAGTAGATGGAAAGCCAGCTTATGGATAGGACCACGACAACGATCAGGAAAAGGCCCCATCGATGGGCTGAAAGAAAGGTCCTCAAGAGATGGGTATACCATCTTGAGTCATTACGAAGGCGCCTCAGTCTCTTCTTGCTCATTCCGGGTTGTCCCTCTTGTCTCCGTGTACGAAAGCCGTCACCGGGGATCTCAATCAGGCGTGAGGTAGGCCCGTCGTAGCCAGATTGGCCCAAGACCCGTAGAAGGGGCGACCCTTGTCCTTCGACAGCGCCGTCTCCACCCTGAGCGAAGCTTGCTGCCTCTGCCTACCCATCGCTCCATGCCCGACCTCCCTCGAAAGTTGCTGTAATGCTACAACTATGGGCTTAACTCATCTGGCACCTTCATCGCTGGCTGCTGGAGCCGGCTACTCAAGAAGGGTCTGTGTGTCAGGCGGCTCAGCTCTTGACGGTTGGTCCTTTTTGTCGAAGTTTATAGTAGTGGAGGGAGAACTTCTAGTGGATTGAGGTCAGGCGCAGGGAATCGCGCGAGGCAGCGGGCGGCGTGGGGATGGCGACAGATTCGCGGGCGCCGGTCGGAACTCCTAGCTGCGCCCGAGCGCCGCCGCTGCGGCCAAGAGCCCGGGGGCGAAGGTGACGCCGCCGCCGCCGTGGCTGCCGCTGCCCCCGAGGTAGAGGCCCGGCAACGAGGTGGCGTAGCGCGCCGCCGAGGGGGTCGGGCGCATCACCAGCAACTGGTCGAGCGCCGGCTCGCCGTGATGGAGCTGGCCGCCGGTCAAGCCGTAGCGGGCGGCGAGGTCGGCGGGGGTCAGCAGCTCCTGGGCGACGAGGCGCTGGCGGAGGTCCGGGACGTGGCGCTCGAGGGTTGCCAGGACGGATTCGAGGAGGTCGGCGCGGCGCTTCTCGGTCCAGCCGCCGGCGACGTCGTGCGGCGCGTAGCTGGCGAGGATGGACACGACGTGGTGGCCCGCCGGGGCAAGGCCGGGGTCCGCGACAGAGGGGACGCGGATCTCGAGATGCGGGCGGGGCGAGACCTCGCGATACTTGACGGCGTCGAAGGCGCGCTCGAGATCGTCGACGTGGCCGCCGCCGATCCGGATGTGCTCGAAGGTCTGCCCGGGGCGGGCGGCGAGCTCGAGCGGGCCGGAGAGCGCCAGGTGGACCTTGGCGGCGGTGCCGCGGGCGCGGATGCGGCGGTATTCCTCTTCGATGCGGATCGGGAGAGTGCCCGGAGCGATCAGCTCGAGGAAGGCGCGCTTGGGGTCACAGGTGGCGATCACCGTCGCGGCGTCGAGCCGTTCGCCGCCGGCCAGCGTGACTCCCGCCGCGCGGCCGTTCTCGACCCGCAGGCGGACTGCGTCGGCTCCGGTGCGGATCTCCGCGCCGGCGGACCGCGCGGCGCGTTCGAGGGCGGCGATGAGCGCCGCCGGTCCGCCGGCCAGGTGACGGCCGGGAGCGGCCTCGGCGAGCAGGAGATTGGTGTTGGTGCCGGCCGACCAGGGGCCTGCCCAGGTGCCGATCACCGCCGGGGCGGCTAAGCCCTCGACGAGCAGCGGCGTCTCGAAGTGCTCGTCGAGGAAGTCCGCGACGCACATCGGCGCGACGCGCAGCAGCTCGAGCGTGTCGCGGCGGCCATGGCGCCAGAGCCTCCCGCCGCGCCTGGCGATCTGCCAGAAGTCGCCGGCCGAGGCGGGCGAGAGCGGCGGTGGCGGCGAGCCCATCACCGCGTCGAGCAGCGGCCGGAGCTTGTCGAAAAAGGCGCGGTAGCGGCGATAGGACGCGGCATCGCGGCGGGAACGGGCGCCGATCTCGTCCGCCGCCTCCCCCGCGCCACCGGAGCCGGCGTCATTGCCGCCGTTGCCTCCCGCACGGCCGCCTGAGGCGGCACCCCCAACGAGAATGCCGGGGCCTCCGGCCTCGGCGAGAAAGACCGGCGGCGCATCGCGCCAGGCGAGACCGTGCCGCTCGAGGCCGAGCTTGGCGGCGGCGCGCGGCGAGACGCGCCCCTCGTCGTGGAGGATGCCGGGCACCCTGTAGCCGGGGTGGAGCTCGACCGTGCCCGCGAGCCCGCCGATCGCGTCGCGCCGCTCGAGCACGACCACGCTGCGCCCCGTGGCGGCGAGCCGCGCCGCGGCGGCGAGGCCGTTCTGCCCCGCGCCGATGATTATGGCGTCGAGGGGCATGGTTACACCGCTCGCGCGTGGAGCATCGTCCGCGCGCAGAGGGCCCCCGGGGCTCCCATGATGCCGCCGCCGGGATGGGTCCCCGAGGCACACATCCAGAGGTCGTGGATGGGAGTGCGGTAGCGGCTCCAGCCGGCGACCGGGCGCAGGAAGGCGAGTTGCTCGAGCGACAGCTCGCCGTGAAAGATGTTGCCTTCGGTCAGGCCGTAGACCTGCTCGAGGTCCCAGGGCGAGAGCACCTGGCGATGGAGGATGCGGCTCGGCAGGTTCGGCATGTACTGCGCGAGCGTGTCAATCACCGCGTCGCCGAACTTCTCGCGCTGATTGGGCCAGTCGGCCGCGCCCTCCTTCAACTTGTAGGGCGCGTACTGGACGAAGATCGACATCGTGTGCTTGCCTGGCGGAGCGACCGTCGGATCGGTGAGCGAGGGGATCACGATGTCCATGAACGGCCGCCGCGAGAAGGCGCCGTACTTGGCGTCGTCGTAGGCGCGCTCGAGATACTCGATCGATGGCGCGATGGTGATGTCGCCGCGCAGCTGCGGGCCGGCGCCCGGCAGGCAGGCGAACTCCGGCAAGGCGTCGAGCGCCAGGTTCACCTTGCCCGAGGAGCCGCGCATCTTGAAGCGCTTGACTTGCCGGGCGAACTCGGGGTCGAGATGCTCTTCCCCGACCAGGCGGAGGAAGGTGCGGTTCGGATCGACGCCGGACACGACGGTCTTCGCCGCGATCTCGTCGCCGTTCTCGAGCACGACGCCGGTGGCGCGGCCGTGCTTCATCAGCACCCTCTCTACCGGCGCGTCCAGGCGGATCTCCGCGCCGAGCGCGCGGGCGGCGCCGGCGATCGCTTCGGCGATCGCGCCGGTTCCCCCCTTCGGCAGGCCCCAGGCGCGGTACGAACCGTCGATCTCGCCCATGTAGTGGTGCAGCAGGACGTAGGCGGTGCCCGGCGAGCGCACTCCCAGGAAGGTGCCGATGATTCCGGACACCGACATCGGCGCGATCAACTGCTCGCACTCGAACCATTCCGACAGGAAATCGACCGCCGACATCGTCATCATCTTGACGTTGCCGATCAGCCATTCCTCGCCCTGGCCGCGCAGATGCTTGGCGAACTTCGCGAGGCGCATGAGCTCGAAAGGATTGCGCGCCAGCGGATCGGGCGCCAGGCCGTCGATCATCGGCTTGACCAGCCGCCCGAGCTCCGCCATCTTCTGGCCGAACTGCTTGTAGACCTCGGCATCGCGCGGCGAGAAGCGGGCGATCGCGCGCTTCGTCCGTTCGGGATCCGAGTCGCGCAGCAGGTAACTGCCGTCCTCGAAAGGCGTGAAGGTCTCCTCGAGCGGCAACACCTCGTAGCCAAATCGCGGCAGATCGAGGTCGCGGATGATCCAGGGGCGCAGCAACGAGACGACATAGGAGCAGCAGGAGAACTTGAAGCCGGGATGGATCTCTTCCGTCGTCGTGGCGCCGCCCACCTGGCGGCGGCGCTCGACGACCAGCACCTTTCGGCCCGCTTTCGCGAGATAGGCGGCGCAGACCAGGCCGTTGTGCCCGGCGCCGACGACCACGGCGTCGTAGGGGCCGCGGTGCGCCTCCGGGCGGGATTCGCCGGCGTGAGCGTTCACGGTTTTTTCTTTCTTTCGGGATCGAAAAAGGGCGTCTTGACGACTTTCGCGGGCACCTTTCGGCGCTCGAACTCGACGGTGTGCTCCATCTGCAGAATTGTGCCCGGCGCCGCGTGGCTCGCGTGGACGGAGGTCAGCGCGATGTATTTCTTCAAGATCGGCGACCAGGTGTGGCTGGTCACCTTGCCGACCTGGCAGCCTTCGTCGTCGTAGACCGGCAGGCCGTCGCGGCGCGCGGTGGCCGGCAGGCTGGGCGGTAGTGAGAAGCTCTCGTAGAGCGCCTCGAGCGCCTCCCACGCCACCTCGAGGCCAACCAGTGCCCATCCCCCAGGCACCCTCCCGGGTGCCCATCCCCCAGGCACCGCGGTGCCGCGCTTCAGCCGTGAGGCTTCCGCGGCCAGGGCATCACGTCCGATGAAGCTCGGGAAGGCAGGGCGCTCGAAGTCGACGATCCAGCCCAGGCCCAGCTCGAACGGCGTCGACTTCCGTGCCTCGAGGATCACTTTGGGTGCGCTGAAGTAGTCGACGCCCAGGAGAATGAAGCCGGCTTCGATCCGCGATACGTCGAGGGCGTCGAGCCCCGCCGGCTCGATCCCGTGCGGCCTGCCGGCGTCGACGAGGACGTCCCAGAGACGGAGGGCGCCGGCCTTCTCGGTCCAGACCTCGTAGCCCAGGTCGCCGGTGTAGCCGGTGCGGGTGATCCAGACGTCGAGACCGTCGAGCCGGGCGCGCATGGCACCGAAGAACTTGAGCCGGTCGATGCCGGCGCCGTCGGAGCCAAGGGCGGCGCGCAGGATCTCGCGCGAGCGCGGCCCCTGCAACGCCAGCACCGCCAATCGCGCGCTCGAATCTTCGATCGTCACCCGCAGGCCGCGCGAGACCGCCTGCAGCCAATGCAACGTCGGGTCGGCGGCGGTGACGCGGTAGTAATCGTCCGCGAGGCGCGTGACCGTGCCGTCGTCGATCACCTTGCCGTAGTCGTCGCACCAGCAGCTGTAGCCTACGCGGCCGACCTTGAGCTTGGAGACGTCGCGCACCATCATGCGCGACAGCAGGGCGGCGGCGTCCGGACCGTGGACCTCGTACTTGAAGAGCGGCGAGACGTCGAGGAGGCCCGCCGACTCGCGGAACGCGAAATACTCGCGCTCGTGCGTGGTGTCGTAGCTCGAGACTGCCGCGTAGCCGGACCAATCCTTCCAGCGGTAGCTGGTGCAGAGCTTGGAAGTGCGCTCGTGGAAGGGCGACGGGATCGGCATCGGTCAGCAGGTGGGCCCGCGGGCCGGCGTAGGGTATCACGGCACGCCTCCGGGGAGCCTCCGGGGCACCCTTCCCGGCCGGGCCGCGGGCGGCGAATCTCCTCCGGCCTCCAATGGGCGAGTGTGGTGAATGGAGGTTCGGAGGACTGCGGTGGCTCGCCCAAAGGAGGCTGGAGAAGATTCGCCGCCGCGCCCCTCCGTCCTTCCCCTCCGGCCGTAAATTTCGTCGGCGACCGATCTCTTCGCTTGATGAGATCCGGGTGGCTCGTGCGGCCCTTGGGGTAGAATCCGCCGGTCATGAAACGGCGCACCGCGGCTGGGCAGCACACTCTTGCTCGCGAGTACTTCGTCTCGGAGGAGGTCTTCCTTGCCGAGCGCGAGCGGATCTTCTCGCGGTCCTGGCTGCTTGCCGGCCATGTGTCGCAGCTTACGGAGCCGGGGAGCTGCTTCTTGTTCGAGCTTGGCGACGAGAGCGTCATCGTGCTGCGCGGGTATGCTGAGGGAGGCGAGGGGAGCGAGCGGTCGCGACAGGCGGATGGATCGCCTGCCAGGGGCGAGATCCGCGCTTTTCACAATCATTGCCGGCACCGCGGCAGCCGCCTCTGCCAGGAGCACACGACCTTGCTCGGCCCGGCGATCCAGTGCCCTTACCATGCCTGGACCTATGGGCTCGACGGCGCGCTGCGCGCGGCTCCCAACATGAAAGAGGTGCAGGGCTTCGACCGCGCGGACTATCCGCTGCATCGCGTCGCGCTCGAGAACTGGGAGGGCTTCCACTTCCTCAACCTCGCGCCGCAGCCGGCGGCGTTCGCGGCATCGCTGCCCGGGCTCATCGGCAAGTTCGCACATTGGCACCTGCCGGAGCTGCGGTCCGTCCACCGCACGGTCCATGAGGTGGCAGCCAACTGGAAGCTCTTTTTCCATAACTATAGCGAGTGCTATCACTGCCCGACGGTGCATCCGCACCTCAACAAGCTGACGCCGTACCGCAACACCGAGAACGACCTCGACGAGGGCCCGGTCCTGGGCGGCCCGATGTGGATGAGCAATCCGGATGGCAGCATGACCATGCACGGCGGGCGGTGTGCGCCGCCGTTGCCGGGCCTCTCTGCCGAGGAGCGCGCGCGGGTCTACTACTACATCCTGTTCCCGAGCGCGTTTCTCTCGTTCCATCCGGACTACGTCCTGGTGCACCGCGCCCAGGCGCTGGCGATCGACCGGACGCGAATCGTTTGCGAATGGTTCTTCCACCCCGCGGCGATCGCCGCGCCCGGCTTCGATCCGCAGCCCGCCATCGACTTCTGGGACCTCACCAACCGGCAGGACTGGGAGCTTTGCGCCAATGCCTACCGGGGAGTCGTCTCCAACGCCTGGCAGCCCGGCCCGTACTCCGAGCTGGAGAGCCAGCTCGCCGCCTTCGACCGGCAGTACCTCGCGGCGCTCGAGCCGGCGGCGCCGGCTGCCTTCCGCCGGGTCTGAGGCGCCAGGCGCTCCGTTATCGGCGGGTGCTCTCGCCGGCGAGCGCCGGACCGGCGAGAACCTGGTGCCGGCCCTGGCCGCAATCCAGCTCGACCCCAAGCAAGCGCTCAGCGCCGAGTGAAGCGGGGCTGGAGTTAGCCCCGTCGCGTCTGGGACTGCGCCATCATCGGCCGAGCACGACATCAATCCCGCTAAACACCAGCGAGAGCTTCCGCCGTGGAATCTTGCCGCTGCGCTCAGAGAGCACGGCTCGGTCGAGAGCTACGATCTGAGACACGTTGGCGACCGAGAGGTGTGGCAGTCCCGTTTCTCCAGGCTCTAGGAGGATGTTCCCGGGCGCCTCCGCCCACCGCAGATTCGAGGTGAGAGGAACGCAGACGACGGTGGCGATGCGGCTGCGGTTGAACGAGTCTCCCTGCACCACGAGGACAGGTCTCCGGAACCCGGGTTCGGAGCCCGCCGGCTGCTCGAGCTCCGCCCACCAGACCTCGCCTTGAGCTACTACCATTCTGTTCGTTCGAGGATGCGGCGCGAGGCCGCGGCGACAAATCGGTCTGTCTCCTCGTCGAGCTCGCCACAGAGTCTATCCAGGGTCTCCGTAACGCAGTCGGGAGCGTGTCGCGAGACGTACTCGGTAAGCGCCCGAGAATAGAGTTGGCTGCGGCTGATGCTCAGGCTCCGGGCGAGCGCCTCGGCGTCCTGAAACACTTCGTCCGGGATCGAGATGGCCGTCTTCATACCCGGAGTATAACCCAAGCCGCAGCGACGAAGGCACCTCAGCGCCCGAGCCCCGGGATCTCTTCGAGGTGGGGGAGCGGGGCGTCGAGTACGTCGGAAAAAAGCGTGAGCACGCGGAAGGTGAGCCCCCAGATGGCGTGTCCGCCCCAGCGGACCGCCGGGTAGAGCAGGCGGTTGCTCTGGTCCGATTCGCCGGGGCCGGGCGCGACGCTGCGGATCCACTCGACGTGGCCGGCGTTGGCCGGGTCCCAGAGGTGGGCGAGGGGCACCCAGAACGCCTCCGTCACCTCGTCGCTGAGGGTGAACGGAGGAAGGTCCGGGCCGAGATAGTAGACGAAAGGATAGAGGACCATGTGCCGCATGCCCTGATCAGGGCCCCCCATCCGCACCGGTACCTGGGACAGGTCGCCGAGCCAATGGCGCTCGTCGAGGGCGAGCCCCACCTCTTCCATCGTCTCCCGTTCGGCGACGGCGCGCGGGTGTGGGTCGGCGGGATCGGCGCGCCCACCGGGCAGCGCCAGGTGGCCGGACCATGGGTCGCCGGCGCGCTCGGCGCGCCGGATGACGCAGAGCGCCAGCTCGGGGGCGCCGGCGAGGACCAGCGCCACCGCTGCCTCGGCCTGGTGCGGCACCGGTTCCAGCAGCTGGGGACGGTGGCCGGCAAGCGCCCGGCGGACCTGGTCGAGGGTGAACGGCATGGGTAGGGTCGCGGGTGACGCCTCTCCACTGGCCTCCGTGGGCTCGCCAGCCTCGCCCAAAGGAGGTGGAAGAGATCCGCCGCCGCCCGGGCCCGGCCGGGGGGCCCCCGAAGGCTAGTGCAGCACGTTGCTCGATTCCGACTCCTGCAGGTAGCCGAGGCACTTGTAGATCAGCTTGGCGGCGAGGAAGTCGCTCGCCGGCTGGCCGCCGATGGGCGCCAGCTCGACCAGGTCCATGCCGACCACGGTCTTGGCGTTGAACAGGGCGCGCAGCAGGGCCAGCGTGGGGTACCACCAGCCGCCTCCCGGCTCGGGAGTGCCGGTGGCCGGCACCAGCGCGGGATCGAAGTAGTCGACGTCGAAGCTCAGGTAGACCTTCTGCGGCAGCGTGGCGAGCGCCGGCGCGAAGACCTCCGCCGCCTGGTCGAGCTGGTAGCCCCAGAGGACCGGGAGCTGCTGCCGGCGGATGAGCTCGGCCTCCGGCGCCGAGAGCGACCGCAGGCCGACCGCCAGGGTGGGGAAGCCTTCGTCGACGATGCGCTTCATGACGCTGGCGTGGCTGTACGGGGTGCCCTCGAACTCCTCCCGCAGGTCGGCGTGGGCGTCGAACTGCACCACCCCGATGCCGCCGTGGACGGCGCGCGCCGCCCGCGCCGGCGCCAGCGTCAGGCTGTGCTCGCCGCCCAGCACCACCAGGAACTTGCCGAGCGCGAGGTGGCGGTGTGCCTCGTCCTCGATCTCCGCCAGCGCCGCCGCCATGTCGAACGCCTCCGGCAAGAACGGCGGCACGGTGGCGATGCCCTGGTCGAAGGGCTCCGACTCGAGCTCCTCGTCGTACAGCTCCATCGCCTGAGAAGCGCGGACGATCGCCGCCGGACCGTGGGCGGTGCCTTTGCCGTAGGTGGTGGTGCGCTCGAACGGCACCGGCAGCACCACGGCGCGGCTGCGCTCGTAGTCGCAAAAGGGTCCCTCGAGAAGGCCGAAGTTGGTGGGCTGAGAGGGCATCGGTCCGCGCAACTAGACCACAGATGCACGCCGGCCGTCTCGCATATCCTCGGGGCGACGAGCCGCCGCGGCCGCCCCGCAGGGTGCGGTATACCCTGCCGGGGGGCGGGCCGGCGGACGGAGGTGAGGTATGGAGGAGGTGCGGCTGGACGCCGAGCTGGCGGCGCGGCTGCGGCGGGCGACGCGGGTCGTGGCGCTCTCGGGAGCTGGCGTGTCGCAGGAGAGCGGGCTGGGGACGTTCCGCGGCGCCGGCGGCCTCTGGGAGCAACAGCGGCCCGAGGAGCTGGCGACGCCGGAGGCGTTCTACAGCACGCCGGGCAAGGTGTGGCGCTGGTACGCCGCGCGCTACGCGACCGCGGCGGCGGCCGCGCCCAATCCCGCCCACCACGCCCTTGCGCGCTGGGAGTCGCTTTTCCCGTCATTCTTATTGGTGACCCAGAACGTCGACGACCTGCACCAGCGCGCCGGCAGCCGCCAGCTGGTGGCGCTGCACGGCACCCTGGCCGAGGCGATGTGCGACCGCTGCGGCCGGCGGCGGCCGATGGGGGAGGCGGTGGCCGCGTCGCCGGCGGAGCCGCCGGATTGCATCCCGCCGGGAGAGACCGGCTGCCGCGGCCGTTTCCGGCCGGCGGTGGTGTGGTTCGGCGAGAACCTCCCCGCGGCGGCTCTGGAACGCGCCGCGCGGGCGGCGGCCGCCTGCGACCTGTTGCTCACCGCCGGCACCTCGGCGCTGGTCTATCCGGCGGCGGGCCTGATCGAGGCGGCGCTGCGCGCCG
>Ga0209118_1000085_pt1 | contig 67418 bp, 59 predicted proteins | sample BlaSpr_A8_Ref_M1_FD_187988 | JGI IMG/M metagenome (GOLD analysis project Ga0209118, IMG submission 187988) | Forest soil microbial communities from Thunder Bay, Ontario, Canada - Black Spruce, Ontario site 2_A8_Ref_M1 (SPAdes) (version 2) | ecosystem: Environmental > Terrestrial > Soil > Boreal... | reverse complement strand
CTGGGTGTCAGGGTTCACGACGGCGGTGGAGTTGCGGGCCAGCGACGGCGCGATGGTAACACAAGTCTACACGGACGGCAGCGCTGGCATAGCCTTCGACGGTGCCAACATCTGGGTGGGGGAATTCAACGACAATGTCGTAGGCAAGCTGTGAAAACAACAGGAGAAGAGGGACAGGTCTTTTTCGCGAAGTCACTCACAATCGGAGGAGGAGGAGCTATGAGGAAGTATTTTGGGCCATTGCAGTTTTTCATTCCGGCTGTTCTGGTGGTTGTTTTCCTGGCCGTTGCAACCGCCCCGTCCAGCGCTCAGATTCCATGCGATACCGGGGCCGGAGTATGTGTGTTGACGTGGCAGAACGACACCAACCGCACCGGGGATAACTTGAACGAAAGCACCATCACTTACGACAAAATTACCCCCAACAACTTTGGCCAGCTCTGCGCGGCGAGTTTGGATGGGCAGGTTTACGCCCAGCCGCTGGTCGTCACGGGCGTGACAATTGGCGGCACTCGGTATGGCCGTGTCGCGTATGTGGTTACGCAGAATGAGAATTACCGGTTCACCCCTCCCTCCGCGCGCCCGCACGTAGATCGTCGTTTTCCAGGGCAGAGCACTTCCGCAGGGAGGTGTAGCAAAATCCCCTCAGCGCGTATTTCCCCGACAACCGATTCTGTCAAAGAGGGCTGTGCTGCCTGAATCGAGGGTGAGTTCCAAGCAACGCGGAGCTATGACTTAACGACAGGTCTCGGAACAGCCTGCCCAATGCCGCACCGGAAAGAATCAGCCCGGTCCACATTAGGTTTTGCGCCAACAAATTCCTAACTCTGCTACCACGACCCCACATGCAAAACTGGAGCTCCAGTAATACCACTAGCTTCGCGGCTAGGAGTGTGGAATGATAGGTGCGCCAGGAACGTTCGTCGTCCCTTGGCGTTTATCGTTCCCAGGCAACGGGGACTGTGGCAGGAGCTTTGTGTGAGTGATCCAGCGCGGTCTGTGCGGGTGCGGAGGAGCCGGTCCAGCCGCCGTCGGCGGATTCGCCGGGCGGTCCTGGTGTTCGCAACCCTGGGGTTTATCTACGTTGGCGCCTGGTGGGCTTTTTCCGTTCGCTCTTCCTGGTCTTCCCGTACTAACCCAGATCAAGCGGATCTCAAGTGGGCGCAGGGAAACCTGAGCCACAACCTCGCTCTTCTGGCAACCGAATCTGTTTCAGCGCCGCTCAGTCTCCCAAGTCGTGTGGTTTATCCCTATTCCGTAATTCCGGGAGGAGTCCAAACTCCAGACGATCTGCGCCAGGTGAGTGAGCATGATCGCATGGTCGGCAGCCATTACGCAGGCTTCGATTTTCGCAACGCCAGAATCGTGGAGCTTGACCAACCCAAGCTGGTTTATCTCTCGTACCGGATGGGTGGCAAGCTTTTCTGGACAGGGAAGAGAATCAGCCTGCACAAAGGGGAAAAGCTGATTACGGATGGAAGAATGACCGCCCGTACCCGCTGTGCCAACCGGATTTCAGAAACCGCGCAGCCCGCAGTCTCACCGTGGGAGCCGCCCGCGGAAAAATTCGAGGAGCCCTTCCTTGGCACAGCCGGGCAGATTCCATTCCCAGGAGACTTCAATGCTTTGGGGCCGGCGCGCGAGTTTTCGGGCTTGGGCCCCGCGGGCCCTCCCGGATTGCAGAGCGTAAATTCTCCTCCGTTCCCCGGAGGCGGGCTCCCGCCGGTTTTTCCGCCGCCAATTCCGACCAAGGGTTGCCCGCCCGGAGAGATACTAGGAGGAAATAATACTTGCCATCATCACAAGCCGCCACCTCCTCCGGTTCCTGAGCCCACGACCATGCTGCTGGTTTCTTCGGGTATCGCGGGAATCTACTGGCGCCGCCGAAAAGCTGCGGCGAAAAAGTAGTCTCCAAGTTCATCCGAGTTGCGTTCGCGCCATCGCCTCCATTAAGCTCACCTCCGCCTGAGTTTTACTGGAGGAGTTACACGTGCGCCGTTTCCTGTTTGCCACATGCTTTATAATTTTCGGTCTTTCATTTCTGGCCAATGTCGCTAGCGCTCAGTCCATGCAGTTGTTCGTTGATCTGAGCGACGCGCCTCGCAATATCTATCACTCGCGCCTGACGATTCCGGTTAAGCCAGGTCCGCTCGCGCTGGTCTATCCGAAATGGATCCCCGGCAATCATCGTCCCGCCGGACCCATTGCCAATGTCACGGGCGTAAAGATGGAAGCCGGTGGCCAGACGTTGGCGTGGCAACGCGACCCCGTGGATATGTACGCCTTCCACGTCGAAGTGCCCGCGGGAGCGAACGAGCTGCAGCTGTCGCTTGATACCATCACCAACGACGGCAGCGCCGGCGCGAGCGGACCCTCGGCGACCGCGAATGTTCTCGATTTGAACTGGAATCAAGTCGTGCTTTATCCGCAGGGCGCGAGTTCGGATGAGGTGGAAGTTGTTCCGTCGATACAGCTGCCCGCAGGATGGAAGTTTGGCACGGCATTGCCAAGGGAAAATGTAGGTCAGTCCGGCAACCACAATTCTCTTGAAGTTTTCAAGCCGGTCTCATTGACCACGCTCGTCGATTCTCCCCTGATCGCAGGAGATCATTATCGCAAGATCGAGCTGACGAAGCCGGGAGAAACGCCAGTGTACGTCATCGACATGGTCAGCGAGAGCGAAGCGGGTTTGGCGATGACCACCGCGGACGAGGCTGCATATCGCAGGCTGGTCGCGGAGACCGTAGCTCTTTTCGGCGCGCGCCATTATCTCGAATATCACTTTCTTCTGACGCTCAGCGACGAGGCTGGTCATCACGGCGTGGAGCATCACCAGTCCAGCGACAACAGCGTCGGAGAACGCACGCTCATTGATTCCGATCTCCACCTGATGGAAGCGGGCCTGCTGCCGCACGAGTTTACTCATTCGTGGAATGGCAAGTATCGGCGTCCAGCGGGATTGGCGACGCGCAACTATCAGGATCCGATGGTCGGCGATCTGCTCTGGGTGTACGAGGGGCTGACGGAGTATCTTGGAGATGTCCTGACGGCGCGCTCTGGGCTGTGGACGCTGGAACAATATCGCGAAGCTTTGGCGGAGACTGCGGCGATGCTCGACCATCGCGCGGGACGCACTTGGCGTCCGCTGGAAGACACGGCGCGGTCGGTGCAGATTCTGCGCTTGCAGGGACCGGAATGGCAGAGCTGGCGGCGCAGCCTGGACTACTATCCCGAGGGGGAACTGATCTGGCTGGAGGTGGACACGATCATCCGGCAGCAGAGTCACGGTCAGAGGTCGCTTGACGATTTTTGCCGTCTTTTTCATGGAGGCGAAAGCGGTCCGCCCAAAGTTGTGCCTTACACGTTCGACGACTTGGTACGCACGCTGAATCAGGTTGTGCCGTACGACTGGGCCACTCTTTTGAAGGAGCGGGTGAGTTCAACCGTTGCTCGCGCGCCGCTTGGCGGCATCGAACGCGGCGGATGGCGCTTGATGTACAACGATCAGCCCAATGTATTCATCCACACGGGGGAGAAACTGCGCAAGTCCGTGGACGCTTCTTACTCCCTGGGTTTTTTGGTCAAAGAAGACGGCGAGTTCTCGGACGTGATTCACGGATCGCCCGCTTACGCGGCCGGGATTGGTCCGGGAATGAAGCTGGTCGCGATCAATGGCCGAGCCTGGTCGAAGGATGTTCTGCAAGATGCGTTGTGCGCGTCGAAAGAGAGCAAGCAGCCGATTGAGTTGCTGGTGGAGAATGCGAAGTTCTTTAAGACCTACTCCATCGCCTACCACGACGGGATAAGGAACCCTCATCTGGAGCGGACCGAAGCGTCCGATGTTCTAGGAGAAATTCTGAAGCCGCTGACGAAATAAGCGCCGTGATTAGTCCTCGCTGCTTTCCCGTAGTGGGACGGGGTTTACTGTTTAGTACCGGGTACCCCCCTCCCCCTTTCGTGTGCAAAATCTAGAAAACAAAGGATCTAATTTCTCACTATGTGCTAGATCTTTGAGTTTACAGGAGTTACACGCAAAATCTAGACAACATGGGAGTTACGGCGGTACGCGGCCGGCTCGCAATCCCGTTTTGGCACTGCTGGAACTGGACTAACCGCTCCCCATCTAGTGTGGAGCGGACACTCTTGTCCACTACCTGACGTTGATTCTCAAAACGCAAAATATGGGAACCAACACAAAATCAAAGGCGGCGGACAGGAGTGTCCGCCCCACACGGGCTCCTGCTCAACCTCTTTCGCCCCGCTGGGGCTGTACGGTTTTCCAGCTCCTACCCCACAGCTTGCGCTGTGGGCTGCATTCTTACGCCGCTTCGCGGCTAGAAGCGTGGAGGGTTTGTCCACCGTGTGGCCGAAATTCCAAGTTCTCGCGCACACGCGGTCGAGACGCCGCGCAATTGCCTGGGTCAGATTGTCAAAGAACGAGCATCATCCGATAGATAATGCATTTGTATATAGGTTATCTAATTAGAAACATGGAGTCAATGAAAGTCGCTGGGTGCGGAGTGCCGAATTGGTATACCGTCGAATGGGAGGAGCATCGGCAGTGTTTTCAAAACAGCGGGCTTGTGTGAGTTACGGAGGCGTGATCAGGCGGACGGGAACGGGCGAGGTGCCGGAGCCGCCGACTACGGGATTCGCGCTATTGGGTGTCGTGCTACAGCCGGCAATATTGAGTATGTGGATCTGGATATCGCCCTGATGGCTCGGGGGTACACCGTGAACCTCATCTATGAATGCCTGCAGGAAGCCAACCACGGTCACCTGAAACGGACTGGTAGCCTGAAAAGTCGTCCGATCAATGATCGGAATGGTCACGATGGAGCTGCTGGTTGTGACCAAATTATCTTTCTGTGGACCGCTTTCGGCTGTGATCTTCATTGGATTACCAGGCCACGGGGACGGGTCGAGCTCGTCCTGGCCTTTGCCGTTTTCTCTTCCCGTCGCGTGAATGAGACATTCAGCTCCGAGGTCGCTTAAGCCGCCCAATCCGCCCGGGTTGACGCTGTTGTCCCACGTTGCGTTGTTAGCACCGCCTCCGCAGGAAAGTACCTGATACGAGGTCGTTACATCGGCACACTCGATACTCCGCTCATAGTCTGTATCTCCCAGGCAGGCGGTGGGGCACACGTTCGATCCGGCGTTGGGAGTAACCAGCGCAGGCACATACTCGACCTGCGGATAGGAAGAAGGAAGTGAGTTACTCGGGCCGATTCCCGGAGGGTTCCCAAGGGGGAGCAGGGTACAACCGGGTCCAGGTTGGCAATCAGCAGTGAGGTTTAGTGTTTCTCCGATCACGTTGAGTTCAATAGCTCCGCTGGCGTCAACGAACGCAGTCCCATGGTTGGGATCGATGTTGGCGACCAGCCAAGGCTTCACTGCCTTTGGCGCGATTGGCGTGAAGTTCGGCACGTTCGCTGGATTGTAGGCTTCGGCGGCGGCGGTGGCGGTCACGCTGGCTGTGGTTCGTCCCCAGATCTTGGAAAAAAATGTGGGTAAACTGACCTGCAACGTCACTGTGACGTGCGGATTGCCCTGCTGGGTCCAGTCCACGGGCGCTGAAAGCAGGGTAGGTTTCTGCCCGGCGACCAGATCATTCGGCAGGATCGCGTCGATTTGTTTGTTCTTCATGTTCTGGGCCCACGGCTTCACGGTGAGGAAGGTCGGGTCCGTAAGGAGAAGAGTGGTGATTCCCGAATCCGCGATGGCTTTGGCTCCCGCCAGGGCGGCGGTGTCGGCGGCGCGCTGAATCTCACTGCGGGCTACATACAACGTCACGATATCAATCGCCAACGCCGCCATGGCCAGCAAACTCACCAGCGAGATAGCGACCAATATGATGGTCTGGCCCTGTTCGTGGGGGCGTTGCCGCGAAAGAAGTTTCTTCTGCATGAGCAACCTCAATCCATGTTGACGGCCGTGGCGTCGCTTTGAATGTTCCCGAGTGTGTAATTGGCGCCGGGGACTAGCAGCCGGATGACGCTATTGAAATGCCATCGATAGGGGTAAGAGATCTGGACCGTGGAGCACAGTATGTTTACCGTGTCCCCACCGATGGTCTCCGGCACCGCCACACCGCGGCTGACGTCAAGGGTCATCGAACAACCGTTGCCTGTAGCAGCGAAGTGCCAAGTGAGCTGCCCGCCGCCCAGGGCCCAGGTCGCAGTGCTTAGACCACAGTCGTTGATTTTGGCCGTCTGCAGGTAGGAGTCAACCAGGAATCGCACCGCGTCGACGGATGGCGGTTTGGCAAGGGCCAGGTCGTTGGTGGGCTGGCTAGCTCCGAAGCGCGCGCCTTCGCGTACTGCATTGTTCAGCTCCTGCTTCAGGTTGAAAGCTCCGCCGAAGTCGAAGATTCCCACGATTAGAACCACGAGCAGGGGGAGAGCGACGGCGAATTCGATGAGGGCGGCGGCGTCCGTGCCGCGAAGCAGGCAGAAATGTTGCCCAAGAGGCTTCGAAGAAACCATTCTCTCGTCCTTCGGGAAGCTGTTCGTTTTCCACTTCTTAACCAGGGTTTGCGAGAGTTCGAAAAAATTCGCTTTTATTACCTCAGCGGCTAACGCCGAACCTATTTTCAGCTTACGGTATGCCTGAAGGCATACCTTTATACGAATCGTCAGTTTTTCGGCCGCTTCAGACTCCATGGCGGCGACCTTCAAGCGATTCACCGCTGCACGCGCGGGGACGCGCGCGCCTATATAAGCTGTCCCTGATTGAAGAGCATATATCGCGGCGGTGAAAGCGCTGCGCCACCCCAAGGCGAATGTTTCAGCAACCTGCTGCTCCGAGTATTTCGGCCATTTGCGGAGACTCTGGGCGGGTTGGTTCTGGCGGAACATGGTCCCTAGTATTCTCCGGTCATCTGCACGCCGGCGTTCAGCATGATTTTCTGCATGTTCAGGGAAGTGAACGGAAAGAAGAATTGATACGGATATTGAAACTCCACGGAAAGCCCACAAGCGGGCGCGCCAGAATTGGGGGGTAAAGAATTGAGTTGCACGTTGTAGTAGACGCAAATGTCAGGATCCGCCGCAGGCACTGAACACGAAACCGGCGGCCCGCCGCCGCACCTGGCGCGAGTAATACCGAGTAAGTGCTTGACTTGTGCAGGATCGAGGCGGGAAGCCTGGAGGGCCTGCTTGACTTGACCAGCAATCTGATCCGGTGTCGGTTGGGTGTTGGGGTTAGCGCCACAGGTAGCGCAAGTCGACGCAGTACCGAGTCGGGCGCCCTCCCGGGCCGCATGATTGATGGTGGCGTAGACGTTGAAGGCGCGGCCAAACCAGTAGATCCCCAAGAGCAGCATGAAGAGGATGGGCAGCACCAGGGCGGCTTCCGCGATCTCCGAACCGCCGGTTCCGGCGACGATTTTTTTCAGTCTATTCATCGTTAGGTGCTTCAGGCTGCGTGGTGCACCCTTTCAGCCGATTCACTTCCCGCACGCGCGTGACGCGCGCGCCTACATTCGCTCACGCTAGTCCCCAGGCTTGGCGGCTCGTATACAGAATAACTGCGATGGCGACAGCCACGCCAAACGGTACTTTCACTAAGTCCGGATTATCCAGTGTCAGGTCGGGTCCGGGCAAGTGCATGGTCAGGAAAGCTGCCAACATGCGTCCCATGTTGCGGGCGGTTTCGCGCACGCGCTTTTTCCAGATAACCATGATGGCAGCCATCAGACCATTTACCAGGACTCCAAGCACCAACACGGTGAGCAGATTCTGCGGGCCGAGAAAAGCACCCAGCGCGCCGACGAATTTCCAGTCGCCGGCACCGAGGCTGCGTATCAGGACGAAGGGCAGAAGCAGCGCTAAGCCCAAGGCGGCGCCCAACAGCGAATCTCTGGTTCCGGGCCAGCCTCGCAGCCACGAATTGGCCGCGATTCCCAGCAGCAGACCGGGCACGGTCAACCAGTTGGGAATCCGGCGGGAGCGCCAGTCCGTCCATCCGGCAGCGAGGGCAAGTAACGCGGGCAATGTCAATATTAAAGCTCCTTCTTTTTCTATGGCCATACGGTTATGGCCGTGATTTGCCGGGACTGCAGCGCTGGAGTATGCATCAAAAATCCGGATAAGGCGGCTCCGCAAGGCAAGCAGCCAGAACTAGCGATTATGGGCGGATTGTCACACAGGGCTGGGGGCAAGTCAATGTTACCGGAGCTATGCGGTTGTGCTGGTGATGGCTGAGGCGTCTCTAGTCTGTAGAGCGCGAATCCCTCAGCGGCTGGAAGCCGCGTCCTGGATCGCCGGGTTTGTCGGCAGCCTGAGACGTAGCAAGCTACGTCTCTACAAAGTAAAGATGGTAGAGACGTTGCTTGCAACGTCTCAGTCTTGTTTAGCGGCTGAGGGGCCCGGCGCTGGTGCGCTGGGCGACGATGTGACGGGCGTTCTCGGCCAATTGCTTCGCCTGAGGCAGGAGGTCGAGGGCCTTGAGCACCTCGGGATCAGCTTCCGCCTTGACCTTCAGGCCTTCCTCCTGGCCGAAAGCATTCACGAAGATTTCGCTCTTGATGCTGGAGCGTACCCAATCGTTGCTCTGGACCAGTTCCGCCTCGGTGAAGGGAACCTTTTCCAAGTCGAGGAATTTGCGGAAGTCTTGCAGGACGGCGTCGTCGACCTCGAAAGTCTTGGTCGGGTGGTGATTCACCATGTAGTGTTTGGCAAAGTTGAAGAACGCATAATGCTGCAGGAGCGAATCCTGGAAATGGGTGCTCTTGATGGGATCGATCTTCACGTCGGGCATGATGCCGCCACCGCCGTAAACGGTGCGGCCGCTGTCGGTGAGTTTGACCTCGCGGTTGGCGGTGGGGTTCTTGCTCTCTTCGTCGCGATCGAAATAGTATTCATAGAGCGAGACGTTGGCATAGTCGCGCTGAATCAAGCGTCCGCTGGGTGTGTAGTAGTGGGCGGTGGTGAGGGCAAGTCCGGTATTCTCGGATAGGGGATACACGGTCTGCACCAGACCCTTGCCGAAGGTGGTTTCGCCAACGATCAGGCCGCGGTCATGATCCTGAATGGCGCCGGCCACGATTTCAGCCGCGGAGGCGGTGCCCCGATTGACCAACACAACTAGAGGATATTCCTTGCCAGCGTCGCCGTGCGTTGCCGTATAACGCTTCTCCGGCGAGTTGCGGCCGTGGTGAGAAACGATCAATTGACCTTTGCGCAGGAACTTGTCGGCGACACCCACGCCTTCGCTGAGCAGGCCGCCGGGATTCTGGCGCAGGTCGAGAATCAGGCCTTTCAAGTCGCCCATCTGGTCGAGCGCTTCGGCGACTTCTTTTTCCGTGGTCTCGTTAAAGCCGGTGATGTGCAGGTAGCCGATTCCCGGTTTGATCAGGAAGTGCAAGTCGACGCTATAGCGCGGGATTTCGTCGCGAACCACGGCAAACTCGAGCGGCTTGTCATTGCCCTCACGCACGATGGTGATATGGACGGTGGTTCCTTTGGGTCCCTTCAGCAGGTCGGCCACGTCGCCGGTGCTCATGTTGTCGGTGGGCTTTCCATCGACCGCGACAATGATGTCGCCGGGACGAATGCCGGCCCGATAGGCGGGCGTGCCCGCAAACGGTGCAATGACGATGACCTTGTTATTTCGCGGGCCGACGGTCATGCCGACGCCGTAATACTTGCCGCGCTGGTCCTCGCGCAGAAGCGCATAAGACTTGGGATCAAAAAAGTTGGAGTGCGGATCGAGCACGTGCAGCATGCCGGGAATGGCGCCGTTATAAATGGCTTTGTCGGGATTCACGGGCTCGGCGTAGTTCTGCTCGACCACGCTATAAACGTCGGTGAACTGACGCAGGCTGTCCCGAACATCGGAATCACCGCCCGGGGCTGCAGCCGGGTTGATCTTCTGTCCGAAGACCATGCCAAGGAATCCGCAGGTGACAAGGACGAAGACTACAGAGAAGAGTGTGCGACGAGAACTACGGGCCATCTTTTAGTTTCCTTTGGTTCGGGCGTAGAGAAGGCCCGGCCACCGCATCTGAGCGAAGTATAACACGTCGCCAAGGGGTCGAAACCACGTTTGAGGTGACCGTAAGTAACCACCCAGGTAAGGGGGAAGCTCTACTCACTCACTCTCTCTTAGGATGCGTGGTCGGAGCGCGAGGGTTCGGAACTTTCTCGCGATATTTCGTCCGAAAGACGTTAGGAGCCAAGGGAGGTTGGGACGTGGCGGGCCCGCGTTGCCGCCATCGGGCCGGGGCAGTATGATGAGTTGCATGGGCTTTTCGGAGACGATATTTTTGTTTTTCTTGGCGTTGCTCATTTTTGGGCCCAAGAAGTTGCCGGAGATCGCGCGCCAAGTGGGCAAGGTGCTCAATGAGGTCAAGCGCGCCTCGAACGAATTCAAGGCCCAAATCACGTCGGAGATTTCGCAGTTGGATACGGAGAATGAACGGCAGATTCTGCCTCCATCCGAGCCGCCGAAGGGTGCGGTAGCCGCCTTGCCCTTGACGCCGGAACCCGCCAGTACGTCCTTGGAACCGAGTCCGGAACACGGTATAGAACCCAGCCCCGAACAGCCTTCTCTGGCGAAGGCTCCCGATGCCTGAGAGCGTCTCTGAAGGATCCCTTCCGAAGCCACAGGACACTATGCCTGCGATGAGTTTCCTCGAACATCTCGAGGAACTGCGGCGGCGAATCATTTACTGCATTATCGCGATTGCAGTGGGCTTTTTCGCCTGCTGGAACTATGCGGACAAAATCTTCGGCCTGATGCAGCGCCCGATCATGGAAGCGCTCCGGCGGAATGGACTGGCCGAAAAGCTGGTGTATCTAAGCCCCACTGAACCCTTTAACCTTTACTTGAAGATTGGGGCGCTCGCCGGTCTGTTCGTGGTGTCTCCGTTTGTGTTGTATCAGGTTTGGCTGTTCATTTCGCCAGGGTTGTACCGCAACGAGAAGCGCTACATTTTTCCCTTCATGTTTTCGACGGTCGGCCTGTTCCTGGCGGGGGGCGCGTTCGGCTATAAGCTGGTTTATCCGGCGGCCCTGGATTTCCTGATCGGATATGGCAAGCAGTTTCAGCCCATGATCACGATCCACGAATACACGGACCTATTTCTGACTGTGATTCTTGGGCTGGGCGTGGTCTTCGAACTGCCGATTCTGGTTTTCTTTCTGGCCCTGATGGGGGTGGTGAGCGCAGGGTGGATGTGGCGCAATGTGCGTTATTCGATTCTGGTGATTTTTATCATTGCGGCCATCATTACGCCTACGACTGACATCTTGAACATGTGCATCTTTGCCGCGCCCATGGTCGCGCTGTATCTGATGAGCATTGGAATTGCGTGGCTGGTGCATCCAAAGCAGCGGAAGGCGAGGGCGGAACGAAAGGGACAATGAGAGTCTTCAAGATTATCGGCTTGGTATGTTTTGTGAGCTTGGTTGCCTGCTCCAAGCAGAAGGACGAGGCTGCCGCGCCCGCGACGACGAGTCCCTCTGCCGGTTCGGGTGGTCATATCGAAATCAAGATTACGAACAATTCCGACGGTGGGGTGTCTTTCAACGAAATTCGCGCCATGCGATACGTGAAAGAAATCGTGGCCTTCGGCCCTCGTCCCATCGGGAGCGCGAATCATAAAAAAGTTGAGGACTACATTCACTCCCACTTGAAAGGTGACTTGGTCGAAGATGACGATTTCACTGTGGACACGACAGAAGGGAAGTTTCCCGTCCGCAATATTATTGCGAAGTATCCGGGCACGCGCGATGGCATCATCGTGATCGCCAGTCATTATGACACTAACTATCCTCTGCGAGGCACGGCTTACGTCGGCGCGAACGATGGCGGCTCTTCGAGTGCGCTGCTGCTGGAGATCGCGAACCAGTTGCGCGGCAGGAAGCGGGACGGATACACCGTATGGCTGCTGTGGGACGATGCGGAAGAGTCCATGAGGCTGCCATGGTTTGATCCGGAGAGCCTTTACGGAGTGCGCCACCTTGCCCAGAAATGGCAAGACGACGGAACGATCAAGAAGATCAAAGCGTTTCTGCTGGAAGACATGATCGGTGACGCGGACCTTAACATTGACCGTGACCAGAACTCCACTCCATGGCTTGAAGATATGATCCACCAGTCGGCTACGCGGCTGGGCTACCAGTCTCACTTTTTTGCCCGCACCAATGAGGTGAACGACGATCACATTCCCTTTGTGGAGCGCGGCGTTCCCAGCGCCGACCTGATTGATTTCGACTACGGCTACAACAACGTTTTCTGGCATACCACACAAGACACGGTCGATAAACTCAGTCCCAAGAGCCTGGAAATCGTGGGAACCGTGACGCTCGAAACGATGCGGATGCTGGACAAGAAGTAGAACTGCCTACTGAAAATCCCGGCGAGGAGTTAAGTAACAGGATTTTCTTTTACTCTTTCGCTTTTCCGCGATTTGATTTCTAATTCCAACCTTATGCGAACCGTGAAAGTGTGGTTGTTCCTACCCGTGTTTCTGGTTGCTATGGCGTTGGCGCAGAATCCTGCCGACCAAGTGATCGCTGAAGCCTTGAAACCCTCGCCTCTTGAATCGAACCTGCAGCGCCTTACCGATGAGATCGGAGGCCGAGTACCGGGGACGCTGGCAATGCGGCAAGCGGTGGATTGGGGTGTCGCAGCCTTCAAAGCCGCGGGCGCGGACAGCGTCCGCACGGAGAATTTCACCATTCAAGCTTCCTGGGCAGAGGGCTATACAAGAATGAGCATCGCCTCGCTTGAACAATTCAATGTGCGGGTTGTTTCGATGGCCTGGGCTCCGGCTCTCGCTGCTCATCAAGACGTGCCAATCATCGACGTGGGCGAGGGGAAGGTTGAAGATTTCAACGAAGCCGGCAATGTTGCCGGCGCCTTGCTGCTGGTGCACTCCCAGGAAATGGCGAAGTGGGACGACCTGTTCGCCGAGTATCTGCGGGCTCCGGGTATCATTGTTCGCGCCTTGCAAGGCAAGGCTTTGGCCATCGCCTTCCAATCCACGCGTCCGCAGGACTTGCTCTATCGCCATACTGACTCTTCGCAAGGTGAAATTGCTGGTATTCCCATGGTGCTCGTGGCGCGAGAGGACGCCGCTCGCATAGCCCGGTTGCTGGCTTCGGGACAGAAGCTTCGAGCCGACCTGGCAATTCCCAATCGCATTGGCGGGCCGATCACAGCGGCGAACGTGGTTGCCGAGTTACGCGGCAGCGAGAAACCTAGCGAGTTCATGATCCTTGGCGCGCATCTCGATTCTTGGGAATTGGGCACGGGGGCGCTCGACAATGGATGCAATGCGGCTCTGGTGATCGATGCGCTGCGCGCGATCAAAACGGCGGGTCTGCGGCCGCGACGCAGTATTCGCTTCATCCTGTTTTCCGGCGAAGAGGAGGGCCTGCTGGGATCGCACGCTTACGCTATCTCGCATCGCGGCGAACTGGACAAGGCTGCGGGCGTGGTTATCTTCGATTCTGGAACTGGCCGGGTCACCGGCTTTTCTCTCGGCGGCCGCAAGGATGTGGTCGAGGCTGCAAACAATCTGGTTGCGCCCCTGAAGCAGTTTGACGCGGCCACGCTGACTACCACTGCGGAATGGGGCACGGACCATTTCGATTTCATGCTGGAAGGCGTGCCAACGCTAGTGGCAGAACAGGAGGAAGCGAATTACCTGGTCAACTATCACGCCATGTCCGATACATTCGACAAAGTCGATCTGGCGCAATTGAAGAAACACGTAGCTGAGGCGGCTGCGGTAACATTTGGCATCGCCAATGCTTCGGAAAGGCTCGGTCCCCGCCTCCATCACGCGCAAATCGAACAGACCATGCGCGAGACGCACCTCGATGAACTGATGAAGACGTTCGGCATGTGGCAGCCGTGGCAAGAAGGCAAATGGGGAAGGGCTGATTAGAGCTGATTTCCGATTGTCTATTGTCAATTGTCAATTGAATTGCAGGCGGCGGAATTGGCAATTGGAATTTGGCAATTGAAGATTCCAGTGGTGGAGATCTATTGAACCAGCTACTGTTCTGGGTTCTCTTCAATCTTTTCGTGCTGGGCATGCTGGTGCTTGACCTCGGGTTCTTGCAGCGGCCCGGCCATACGGTGAAGTTTCGCCAGGCATTGGCCTGGAGCGTCATCTGGATCGGGCTGGCCTGCGCATTCGCCGGGCTGGTTTATTTTCGGTATGGGCACGCGACCGCCGTGGAGTTCGTCACCGGTTACGTGATCGAACTTTCGCTTAGCGTCGACAATCTTTTTATATTCCTCCTGATTTTCCGATACTTCCGAGTTTCTCCGGATCAGCAGCACAAGGTGCTTTTCTGGGGAATCGTGGGCGCCCTGGCGATGCGCGCCATCTTCATTGTGCTAGGCATCGGCCTGATTCGCAGGTTTCATTGGATCACCTACATCTTCGGGGCGTTTCTGGTGTACAGCGGAATCAAGTTGTTTCGCCAGCACGGTGCGGGAATCGAGCCGGAAAACAATCCCGTACTGCGTTTGTTTCGCCGTTGGGTACCGGTGACGGAGGACTACGAGGGGGATAAGTTTGTGGTGCGGCGCACGGGCTTGTACGCGACGCCCCTGCTGGCGGTGCTGCTCGTGGTCGAGACTACCGATCTGCTCTTTGCCACGGACTCGATCCCCGCGGTGCTGGCCATCACACTGAAACCTTTTATTGTTTATACCTCGAACGTGTTTGCAGTTCTGGGTCTGCGCTCGATGTACTTCGTGTTGGCGGGTGCGATGGATCTCTTCCACTATCTGCACTACGGGCTCGCCGTGGTTTTGATCTTCATCGGGGCAAAGATGGTGGCCTCTGATTACTACCAAATTCCAACCGGCATTGCGCTTGGAATAGTTGCGGGAGTGTTGCTGGTTTCGGTGGTGGCCTCGTTGCTGCACCCGCGAAGTCAAGAGCAGTAACCACAAGGGGAATCCTTTGTGGTTAATGGTTTTACGCGAATCGGATGGAATCGCCCTTGACGATGGAATGCTTGAGGAACTTCGCATCATCGTGGGCGGGGAAGTCGGTGCGATAGTGAGCGCCGCGGCTTTCTTCGCGGGCCAGCGCGGAACGGGCGACGAGCAAGGCAACGGCGAGGATATTGTGCGCCTCGTGCGCCCGTCGAGTTTGGGGATGGCCCACGCGGGGACTCATGCGATTCAGGTGTTCGATGGCCGCTCTCAATCCTGTTCCGGTGCGCACAATACCCACGTCCCGCCACATCAGAACTTGAACTTCGCCGATAACTTCTTCGGTCGCAGAGTCGACTGGACCGTTGGACACGGCGCGGTGGGGCTTGATGGAGTTGGCCGGCGTACGGCGCAATTCGTCCCGCATGGTCTTGCCAGCCCTTGCGCCGAAGACTAAGCCCTCGAGCAGGGAATTGCTGGCCAGCCGATTCGCGCCATGCACGCCGGTGGCGGCCGCTTCCCCTGCAGCGTACAACCCGGGTATCGTGCAACGTCCTTCGAGATCAGTCCGCACACCGCCCATGGCATAATGCGCGGCCGGCCGGATGGGGATCAGGTCGGTTGTGATATCGATGTTGTACTGCATGCAGGTGGCGTAAATGCGGGGGAAACGCTTTTTCACGTGGTCGGCGTCGAGGTGAGTGAGATCGAGATAGACGACCGGGTCTTTGACTTGGCTGACCTCGAGTTCATGAAGAATGGCTCGGGCTACCACATCGCGCGGCGCCAGTTCGCCCATGGAATGATACTTCGGCATGAAGCGGTGCATCTCGATGTTGCGCAGGTAAGCGCCTTCGCCACGTAACGCCTCCGAGAGCAAGAAGCGGGGGGCATTCTTCAGGTACAGCGCCGTGGGATGGAACTGGATGAACTCCATGTCGCTGACTTCGGCGCCGGCGCGAAAGGCCATGGCGACGCCGTCCCCGGTGGCGACCGCGGGGTTAGTCGTGTTGAGGTAAAGCTGGCCCATGCCGCCGGTGGCGAGCAACACGGCGGAGGCGGTCATGTGTTGCTTTTCGCCCCTCTCATTGATGAGATGGATGCCGCGGACGCGGCCGTTTTCCACCACTAAATCGGTGGAGAACTCGAACTCACGGACGGAAATATTCTTCAGAGTTTTTGTTTTGGCGTAGAGAGCCCGAAGAATCTCGCGTCCCGTGGAATCACCGTGCGCGTGCAGGATGCGGTTGCGGCTGTGCGCGCCTTCGCGGCCGAACGTGAGCTTGGTGCCTTGGCGATCGAATTTCGTGCCCCATTGAATCAGCTCGTCGATGCGCTCGGGAGCATCTTCTACCAACACCTTGGCGGCCTCGGGATTGCATAAGCCATCGCCGGCTAACAGCGTGTCCTGGAGGTGGAGACTGATCTCGTCTTCGTCGCTGAGCGCGGCCGCAATGCCGCCCTGGGCCCACTGCGTGTTCGATTCGGTGACCTCGCGCTTGGCCAACACGAGAACCGTGCCGGCAGGCGCCAGATCAACTGCGGCGCGTAGTCCGGCAACTCCGGCGCCAATCACCAGGAAATCGGTTTGGGAGGGCGCAGACTGCATAGGCGGAAAATGTTATCACGCGGCCGCCCGGTGGCCGCGCTGACGATTACGCTATGATGAGATTCCATGACCCGAGTGACGATCGCGGTGCCGCCGCGCCCCTACGACGCCGTTATTGAAAACGGCTTGCTGGAGCGGGCGGGAGAGCAATTGCGCGAAATTCTAAGTGTGGCGCGGGCGCCCACGCCCGCGTCCCGCGATTGCAATCCGCTGTTCGTCATGACCGTTCCGCCCGTGAGCCGACGGTGGGGTAAGAAATTGATGAAGTCGCTCTCAGCTGCCGGATTCACAGCACGACTCGTGGAGATGCGCGACGGCGAGCGCGCTAAGAAGCTGGCCACGGTCGAACAGTTGGCGGAGAAGTTGATGCGGCTGGGTGCAGATCGAAATGCAGTGATCGTGGCGTTTGGTGGCGGCGTGGTGGGTGATGTGGCTGGTCTGCTGGCGTCGCTTTATATGCGGGGCGTCGATGTGGTGCAGATTCCTACGACCGTGCAGGCGCAGTTGGACGCTGCCATCGGCGGCAAGACGGGTGTCAACCTGCGCACCGGCAAGAACTTGCTCGGAACATTTTATCAGCCCCGCGTGGTGCTGATCGATCCCGCGGTACTGTCCACTTTGCCGGAGCGTGAATTTCGCGCTGGGCTGTATGAGGCCTTGAAGTGTGGAGTGATCGGGAAGCCTGCGCTGTTCGGTTGCCTCGAAAGAGTTCAGGTGAAGGTGTTGCGCCGCGATGCCGCGGCGTTGGAATGGGTGATCGCGGAATCAGTAAGGCTGAAGGCTGAGGTGGTCTCCTCAGACGAGCGGGAAAGTGGGCTGAGACGTGTGCTGAATTTCGGTCACACCATTGGGCACGCGCTGGAGGCCGAATCGAGTTATCGGCGTTTTCTTCACGGCGAGGCGGTGGCTTGGGGGATGATTGCGGCTACGCATATTGCGGCCATGACCGGCCGCATCAATAACAACGCCGCGCTGCGAATTTCCAACGCCGTGCTCAGTCTTGGCAAGTTGCCAACAGTCGAGGCTCGCAGCCGGGACATCGTCCGCTTGCTGGTGAGTGACAAGAAGACGCGCGACGGCGTCGTACACTTTGTGCTTCCACGGGAGATTGGTAAAGTCGAGATTGTGAACGATGTGCCGGAGAAAGTAGTTATCGAGGCAGTGAACGAATTGCGGCGGCTGTCTAGGGCTTGAGCAAAGCGGTTCTTGACCGCCGAGTCGTGCGGAATAATTTCCAATTGCCGATTGAGTGGAATGGTGCAACCAACTGTGAGCGATCCAACTAAAGCGACGGTGATTGGGGCTGCTCCTGAAGGAGCGAGCGATCCGGAGTCTGCCGGGCGCGCGGTCCGGGAGATGTTTACTTCGGTCGCACCGCGATACGATCTGCTGAATCATGTGCTTTCTTTCAACGTGGACCGTTTGTGGTGGTGGAGAACGGCACGAAGCTTTGCTTCCATTCTGAAGCGGCAAGACGCACGCGTGCTGGATCTGTGTTGCGGGACGGGCGACATGACCTTTGCTTTGCGTCGACAGGCCGGAGAGTCAGCAGCGAACATTCTGGGCGTGGATTTTTCGCACGCGATGCTGCAGCGGGCGAATGACAAGTCGGCGGGAAAGGCGTTGCGTTGGGTGGAGGCGGATGCACTTCGTCTGCCCTTTCCGGACCAGCAATTCGATTTGATCACGGCGGCGTTTGGTTTCCGCAATCTGGCGGACTACGATGCTGGACTGCGGGAGATGGTGCGCTTGCTGCGGCCGGGAGGGGAGTGCGGAATCCTGGATTTTGGCGAGCCTCGCGGCCTGATGGGCAAGTTGTATCGGGTTTACTTCAAGCGCGTGCTTCCGGCAATTGGGACCCTCATCTCGGGCGTTCGTGGACCTTATGCTTACCTGCCGGCGTCCGTGGAGCGTTTTCCGGCCCCTGCCGAGATGCTTGGGCGAATGCGCTGTGCTGGGATTCGGGAAGCTTCGTGGACGCCATATACGTTCGGGATTGCGGGATTGTATAGAGGGAGGAAATAGTTCGGGTCTCGTTGTTTGGCAAAGTCGGTTTGGCAAAGCCGCAGAGTTCGGTGACGAGACGCAGCAAGCTGCGTTTCTACAGGGCCTTCTTCAGCATGTCCGCGAGAGTGCGGATATCGTCGCCGCTGGCATCGCCGATCACGAAGTAGCGCAAGCCGTCCTGGTTCCAGCTTTCGATGTTGAACGACAATTCCCTCTGTGACCACGAACTCGAGCCTAACTCGTGGCCGGCAGCGCGATCCTGGAAAATAAAGACCGAAATCTGGTGCTTGCGTATTTGGTAGATCAGTTCCGCTCCCGGCGCTTGGCCGAAATAGGTAACACGGCCTCCCACCAAAGTAAATTCCGAGTTTCGCAATTCCGGCAGATTGAAGGTGAACGGGATCTTTCCCTGGAACCATGGCTTCACCGTATGTCGATCCGTTGAAATCACGTCCACCGGATTGGCGCTGGCGAGTGTGGCCACGTGAAGATCGGCAAGCTCGCTGAAGGTCTGCCGCCGTTGCAGTTGCTGCTGTCTAAGGGAAAAAGTGACGAGTCCAGCGATGAGCAATAGTGCGACAGCGGTGGTCGCTCCGAGCCACATGCGTATTGGCGAGCGCCGAGGCTTTGTCGCGATACTCTTACGTACGTGCTCGCGGAACTCAGGGCTGGGGCGGTAACGCCCGCCGGCGGAGTGCACCGCACGCTTGGTCTGGAGTCGGCTGAGGACATCTGCGGTACAGGACGGGCAACTTCGCAGGTGAGCGTCCAGATCCCGCATCTCGTTCGCGGAGAGTTCTCCGTCGAGGTAGGTCTCGAGTTTTGCGGTCCAAGGGTCGACCATTTTAGGCCCTCACCAGCTTCTGCTGCAGGCTTTCACGAAGCGCTTTCCGGGCCCGCGAAAGGCGTGACATCACGGTCCCCATGGGAATCGAAAGCGTTTCGGCAATTTCCTGATACGACATCTCTTCCACCTCGCAGAGCAACAGTACCTCGCGAAAGTGTAACGGCAAAGCTTCGATCACGGTTTGAAGCAGTTGGTGCTGAGAGTTTTCGATGAGGATGGTTTCAGGAGTCTCCGGCCGCGCCGGCAATTCTGGACTGTCGTCGGAATCAAGGGGCACGGTCGCGCTTGCCTTCAGGCCGGTGCGCGATGTGAGGAACGTATTTCGCAATATTCGATACATCCATGCGCGGAAGTTCGTGCCTGGCTGGAACGAGGAAAACCCCTTTAGCGCCTTGGCGTAGGTCTCCTGCACCAAGTCTTCCGCTTCCGTCCGGTCTTGGGCGAGCCAGTGCGCGAAATTGTACAGCTGGTCAAAGAGGGGCATGGCCAGCTCTTCGAATGTCGCCGTCGTGAAACGCTCTTCCGCCACCTCTATAAGGTAAACCAAGAACCAGGGAATTTATTCCATGACCAGAAATTGACAATTGCGCATGTTTCCGAAAACTTCCCCGCATTTCGCGGGAGCTACTAGGTTTTCGGAGTTTTTTTGTGGCCGCTGAGGGGAACAAACCCCAAATTCCCGCTTATCTATCGTGCAAGCCAAACACTAAGGAGAACGGAATGAAGGACGTGAATCGCAGGTCTTTTATGAAGATAGCGGGGACATGATTGACAACGGCATCTTTTCTTCCGGCATGCCTGGCGTCCAAAGGCTTTCTGAGTGACGACGAGACCTGGGAGATTGTGATCTGCCTGCGCCATCTCCCCCCGAAGGGAAGCTTGGGAGAACCCGCAGTGTACGGTGGCCAGCCGGTCGAGCCTTCCCCGCGGCCTTAGTGTGCAGGCCGTCGGCGCGTTCGGATCAGCCAGCGCAATGCGTGAGTTGTGCCCACGGCGGCGCCGAAGGCAAGCAGCATAGTAACGGGTATGTACGAGTTCCCTAAAACCTCATGCACGCCTGCCCTGTGGCCCGGAGTCCCAAACTCGAGGGTTCCTCGTCCCACCCATAGCCCGACCTGGTTTGGCAGGAAAGGCTTCAGCAACACACTAATCAGGAACGTCACTGCCGCGCCGTAGCCGAACACGGCCACCAGGAACACGACGAAACCGCGGATACCGATGTGCGCCCAGCGCCAGGCGGTACTCAACAACAGCCAAGGCGAAAAGCTGTGGCTTGCCTGGGCGAGAAGAAATTCTGTTCGATAGTGCTCGGCGAGCCGTTCAGGCGCTCCCAAAGCGCGCAGCACTGGCTCGATCACGGCCTGAGGATTGTCGGGAAGAGAATCCAGAATGTGAGTGCGGATTTCTCTCAGAATCTCCTCCCGCTGCTCGCGGCGCATACCCTGTAGGGCTTCATTCAGACCTGCCAGGTAGGCCTCGATCTGCTCGTTTCTAGTCGGCGTCAAGTTGGTCATCGTCTATTTCCCTTTTCAAGACCGGCTGTACAAGAACTGCCAAACTCGCGGAGAAATCGTTCCAGGCTTCCGCCATCTCCCGGGCACGGCGGCGGCCGGAGAGGGTCAGCCAGTAGTATTTCCGCGGGTGTCCAGCCTCCGCTTCAACCCACTCCGACTGCAGCAGTCCCTCGGCTTTGAGCCGCGAGAGGATGGGATAGACCGTTCCTTCCGCAACCTGCAGCTGTGATTTGTCCGCCAGGCAGCGCAGAATTTCGAGCCCATAGAGCCGCCCGTTCCACAAGGTCGACAGGATCGCCATCTCCAGACAGCCTTTGCGTAACTGGGCCTCCCAGTGCTGTCCGCGTTCGCCATTGGCGTTCATTCGCATAGACCGGTCGTTATTGCACTATACTGTGCAATGCAATGTATTGTGCAATGGTAAGTAACGCCTGTCAAGAACAATTTTGCCAATTCCTCAGGTCGACGACCTAGCGGCTGGCGGACCGTGATTCGTCAGCGGTGGAGCGCTGCACCGCGCGGGCCGCGGTTGGGGTGAGTTGCGGCGCAAATGAATCGGCAAAAGCGTCCGCGATGGTGTATTGGATCACGTGCTCATATTCCGGGCCCAGGAACGCTTGCAGCCTCCCTGTGTCCATGATGTATTCGCCGGTCATGTAGGGCATGGCCTCCGAAGGAATCGCCGATATGCCGAGCTTCCACAGAGCTTGCAGGACCGCACGGAATGCCCACTTGCCTGGGACTCGAATGAGCTTGGCCTGGGCTAGCTCAAGGCAGCGCGCAAAAGTCAGGGGTTCGCCCCGTCCGGCGACGTTCAACACGGTGAGCCGCTGGGACTCCGGCTCCGTCCTATGAACGATGTGCGCCAGTAGTCGAGCCATGTCGTCCACATGAACGAACTGCAAGCGGTGTTCAAGATATTGACTTCCGTAGGGCAACAGGCAGGGAAGGCGCTTGCCCTGGTCCCGCATTTTAGCCGCCCGCTGGCTGGGGCCGTTGGGTGTGCCGCGAAAAGCGCCGAGCATATAGTTCTCCACGCTGGCGCCCGCAAAAATATGGGGACGCAGCATGTAGACACTGCAGCCTCGCAGCGCAGGCGCCCTTTGCTGCACTACCTTATCGGATTCCATTTTGTGAACCGCGTAAGGCAGGGTGTGCGCGCCCAGGGGACGGTCCTCGCTCACCGGTTTCGGCAGGTCTGGACCGTATACGGAAACACTGCTGGGGAAAATAAACCTTCCTACGATGGAATCATCACGATTGGCTTCGGTGATGGCCTCCATGACTCGGGCCGTACCGGCCACGTTGATCTGCCACATGCGGTCAACGTCGAGCACACCGGTGCGGACGGGATCAAGCACAAAAGCCAAGTGAATTACCGCGACCGGGCGGGCCTCCCGCAGCAGAAGAAACAACTCGCGGCAGGATTCCTCCAGAGCAAGGTCCATGCGTAAGAAGCGCAGGGGATGGCTGGTCCGGGGTGGATTCAGATCTACGCCGATGACCTGATAATCCGCTAGTAGCGGGAGCAGTCGCAGTCCCAGGTTGCCAGCAATCCCCGTTACGATGACGCTTGGCTTCTCACCGCCCATTACTTCGGGCCAGGAGAAGAGGGCTTGGGTGACGGGCTAGCAGTCGGTGGCGGCAATGGCATTCCGTGCGCTGGAGCCATTTCCGGACCGAAATAGCTTTCATCCAGTTTAGGAGTAGCCGCCTGCTGAACCGTCTGCATCTGTTCCTGCATGCGCTGGGTGCGCAGCGTTCCGCGGATTTCGTCCTTCACCTTATCCAGGGGCTCTGCGTCTTTTGCACCGACCTTGTAAATGAAAAACCCGCTTTGGTCGGAGAGCACGGGCGAGATTTCACCGGTCTTCAAATCCATGACGGAAGCGTGGGCTGGAGGCAGGCCGGTACGGCGCACTTTGCCCATCTTGGTGCTGGGAGCCTTACTCTTGAGTCCGGCAAGAACGAAGGCTTCATCTTGCAGCTTGGTAAAGCCTTCTCCGGCAACGGCACGGGCGCGAAGTTTATCGGCTTCTTTCTGCATGACGTCTTCCGCGTCCTTCTGGCGCTTTTTTTCTGCCGCGGCGCTCAGTTTGACCTTGGAGGCGGGGAGTTGCTGGGAACGCGGAACAAATATGCGCTGCAGGTCCGCTTCTTCATAGGCCGCAGAGTTGTTGTGGTAATAATCTTCGATGTCCTTGTCAGAAATCTGCCCCGCTTTCTCCTGCACTGCCTGATTGAAGGACTGGGACAAGATTTGGAGACGGGCGAGCTTCATTCGATCTTCGAACCTTGTTCCCTGATCCAAACCCATTTCGTGCGCCTTTTGGGCCATCACCAGCGCAGAGGAATAGCGCGTAGCGAATTGCCGCCGGACGCGCGCGGGCATATTCGGCTGGACCGCGTCCAGTACCTTCTCGAATTCAGCGCGAGTGATCACGGTTTTGCAATTCGGATCCGCCGCTTTATCGGCGGGCGGGTTGTCGCACAATCCGTTTATCGTGATCACGGGGGCATCGGGCGCAACTTTCGCGGCCTCTGCTTCCTTGCTCTCGGTAGGATTCCCGGCAGCACTGGTCGGCGAGCCCGATTGTTGGGCCGCCGGAGTGGATGGTGAACTCGCAGCTTGGCCCCACGACATGGCTGCAAGCAGCAGACAGACTAACCCGTATTGCGTCATATTTAGTGATTCCTCCAACAGAGATCGAAAGGTCACTGAAAATCCTAGCACAGAGTTCCGCCCCTGGCGGTAACGTGTGTGGAAATGTTCCCACGACGATGGATTGGCGGAGGGAGGGACGAGCGGCGATAATGCTGTCATGCCCACGTCGGCAGCAATTCATAGCCCCGCGTCCATGCGTGCGGAAAAACGCGCGGTGGCGGGAAATTCCGTGCTGGCGGCGATCGCCATTACCACTCTAAAGATTGTCGTGGGGGCGACCACGGGAAGTCTCGGCATTTTATCCGAGGCTGCACACTCTGGGCTCGATCTCATTGCTGCGATCGTTACATTCTTTTCCGTCCGGGTCTCCGACAAACCCGCCGACGCCGACCACCAATACGGGCATGGGAAGGTGGAGAATTTCTCCGCTTTTATTGAGACGGGCCTGCTGCTCCTGACGTGCGTTTGGATCATCTATGAAGCTGTGAAACGGCTGTTCTTCCGGCACGTGGAGATTGAACCCAGTATCGCCGCTTTCGCCGTCCTATTCATTTCCATGGCTGTGGATTTTTGGCGCTCGCGGGCTCTGGGAAGAATTGCCGCAAAGTACGATAGCCAGGCCCTGGAAGCCGATGCCTTGCACTTTTCGACGGACATTTGGTCAAGCGGGGTGGTGGTGGTGGGATTGGCGCTGGTGTGGCTCGGTCGCGTGTATGGCGTGGACAAACTGCGCAACGCCGACCCCGTGGCCGCGCTCTTTGTCGCCGGAGTCGTTGTGTACGTGAGTTCAAGGCTGGCCCGCAGAACCGTTGATGCTCTGCTCGACGCCGCCCCCGCGGGTGTTCGGGGCAGGATCCTGGCGGCAGTCAACAAAGTGGATGGATTGCTCGAAGTGGATCGCGTGCGCATCCGGCGGGCGGGCAACCGCTACTTCGCCGACCTTTCCATCGGTCTGGCGCGCAATGTGACCTTCCAGCGCTCGGAGCAAGTCGCCGATGCGGTGACTTCGGCTGTCCAAGGGGTCCTACCGGATGCCGACGTGGTGGTTCGTTCGGTGGCGCGGCCGGCGCGGAGAGAAAACATTTTCGATCGCGTTCGGGCCGTGGCCACACGCAACAATTTCAATGTGCATGACATAAGTGTCCAGGATCTGAGGGGGCGTTTGCACGTCGAACAGCATCTTGAACTGGATGAGCAGCTGAGTTTGAAGGAGGCCCACGATCAGGTGACCCGGCTCGAATCGGATATCCGCCACGACGTACCGGAAATCTCCACCATCCTGACTCACATCGAAAGCGAACCAGCGACCATCGAAACTGGCGATGAGGTTGTGCGGGATGCTCTGTTGGAGAAGAAACTGAAGGCAGTGGTAGCGCATTTTCCGGAGGTCTTGGATGTGCATGAGGTCAAGGTCAAACACGTACGCGGGCGCCTCTATGTCTCCTGTCACTGTACGTTTTCAGACGAGTTGCCGCTCTCCCGGGTGCATGATATTTCGACCGAACTGGAGATCCACTTCAAGCAGGAGGCGCCGGAGTTGTTTCGCGTGTTGATTCACCCGGAGCCGCAGACCGACAATCGGCGGTAGAGGAGAGAAGGGTATGGTTGAAGCGAAAGCGATCTGGACGGACAACCAGCGTTTCTTAGGACTGGCCAGCAGCGGCCATGGCATTGTCGTCGACGGCGAAAGGAAAACCGGCAATAGTCCAATGGAGCTAGTGTTGATAGGCTTATGCGGATGTACCGGCTACGATGTTGCCAGCATCCTGGGTAAGAAGCGCGAGCCCTTCACCAGCCTTGAGGTACGGGCCGAAGCGGAACGGGCCGCCACTCCTCCGACGGTCTATACGGAAGTTCGCCTGGTCTATCGTGTCGGAGGAAACGTTTCGCATAAAGCTGTTGAAGACGCGGTCCGGCTCTCCGAAGAGAAGTACTGCTCGGTTGCGGCGATGTTGCACAAGACGGCTAAGATCAGCTACGTGATCGAGTACACCGAAAAATAAGAAAGCTGCCTCACTATTCCTTGCCCAGTCGAGCGCATCCCGTTCGCGGATATCTGTACATCGCCAGCGCCACGTTTTTGTGGGGCGTGGCGGCCACTCTCGGGCGAGCTGCGTTTACCGGACGACTACTGCCCAAGGGACAAACACTTCGGCCCATCGATCCGCTGATCCTGTCTCAAAGCCGCACGACGTTTTCTTTCGTTGTTCTTCTGTTCGCACTGGTGCTGCTTCGTGGCTGGAAGCGATTGCGGCTCCCCGCAGCCGATCTTGGACGCATGTTTGTGCTGGGCATTCTAGGCGTAGCGGCCTCCAATTATTTCTACTACCTCGCGATTCAGAGAACGAACGTGGCCACCGCCATCATCCTGCAATACACAGCGCCGGTATGGGTTTTGCTCTACACCGTCGCGCGCGGGCTGCAGAAGCCAACGTTGCAGCGAGTTGCGGCGGTGGGACTGGCGGTGACGGGAATTGCCTTGGTGATCGGAATATTCGGCTCTGGGGGATTTCGTCTCGATGCCATTGGAGTGATGGCGGCTCTAGCCGCGGCATTCTCTTTCGCTTTCTACAACGTCGGTGGCCACAGCATTCTTGCCCGCTATGATCGCTGGACGGTGCTTCTGTTCGTCATCTTCAGCGCGTCCCTATTTTGGATCGTCGTGAATCCGCCGTGGAAGATCGTCGCCGCGCACTACTCTGGAGGCCAATGGTTATTCTTGCTCGTGTTTTCGGTGATTTCCGTGCTCGCACCGTTCTCGTTCTATTTTGCCGGGTTGCAGCATCTGGAGCCGACACGCGCGATCGTGGTTAGCTGTTTGGAGCCAGTATTCTCGATTGTGATTGCGACTGTCGCCCTGGGTGAGGTAATGCGGCCGCTGCAGACAGTAGGGATCGTGCTCGTGCTGGTGGCGATTGTCGTGGTGCAATTGCCCGATCGGAGATTGCGCGAAGAGATTACGCTCGTGGAGCCCATTGAATGAGGCTTCGGGCCTCGGGCTCCCGCAATTTCAGCAATTGAAAATAGCGTTGCGCTTTCCTCACATCCTTACCAATCTGTTCGCGCAAAGCCTCGACTGAGGGGAACTTGATTTCGTCCCGAAGCCTCTGCAGAAAATGAATCTCAACTTCCGTCTCCGCACTCAGTTCGATGGGATGGAAGTTGAGCAGATGGCTTTCGATGGCAAATGACTCAGCCCCGAACGTGGGACGGTTCCCGACGTTGGTCACTGAATCGAAGCACTCCTCGCCCACGCGGGTACGGGTAACGTAAACGCCGTCCTTGGGGACAAGCTCTTGATACCCACTTAGGTTGATGGTTGGGACGGTGTACTTGGAGCCGTATCCCCGCCCGCGGCCTGGAGTCGACAGAATACTGAACGGGCGCGCCAGGAGAGGGCGTGCACGGCTGACTTGGCCCTGGGCGACCAGCTTGCGGATTTGAGTGCTCGAAACCAGTTCTCCCCGCAGTCGTAGTTCGGGATAAACCTTCACTTCAAAACCCATCTCACGGCCGAGCTCCGCGAGCAGGTTCACATCACCTGCCGCCTTATTGCCGAAATGAAAGTTGTAGCCTTCGTGTACCTCGCGGGCTTGTAAACCCTTTTTCAGGATGTCATGAGCGAAGAGCTGCGGAGTCATGAGAGACAGGTCGCGCGTGAAGGGGAGCAGAAGAACGGCGTCAAGGCCAGCGGTTTCAAGCAGGCGAAGTTTCTCGGAAGTCGGCGTGAGCAGTTTCAGTCCGGAGTCAGGCCTCAAGATCCGCATGGGATGCGGCTCGAAAGTGACCGCCACTGCCTTGCATCTTTGGTCGCTTGCTCGCGACACGATGTTGGCCAGCACTCGGGTATGAGCGCAATGCACGCCGTCAAAGTTGCCCACGCTCAACAGCGTAGGGCCAAAGCCGGAGGGAACCTCTTCGAGTTTGTGCCAGACTTGCATCGCCTGTGTGGTGCGGGCGCCCTCGCCCGCATCCGTTCTACTCCGTTTCTGTCGGACCTATGCGAATGTTCCACCCCTGCGGATTTCGCAGGTCTTTTCAAGTCTCCAGTGTCAAACCCGCGGGCGAGGGCGCCCGCGCCACGTAATCTAAATCTCAAACTCCAGTCTCATCCCATCGTAGGAAAGCCGCACGTTTGGCGGCAGCGAGGCATTGGTGGCCTCATGAGGCAAGTCGTGGCAAATATGGGTAAAAAAAGCACGCTTCGGTTGGAGTCGTTCCACGATGCGCAAAGAATTCTCGACGGTTGAATGCGTGGGATGCGGGATGTGTCGTAGCGCATCCAAAAACAGGATGTCGAGATTCTGTAGTTTTGCCAACGAAGCCTCGGGGACGCTGCTGTGATCCGTCAGATAAGCAGCGCTGCCAAAGCGGAAACCGTCAATCTCGGTCTCGCCGTGGATCACCCGGATCGGCTCAAAGCGCGCCCCGAACAACTCGACCGGACCCTCGAACGATTTGAGTTCGACCTGAGCCAGTCCACCGAATTTGTAGTCGGCGTCGAAAATGTAGCGGAAGGTGTTGCGGATAAAATCAGCCGCTTCCGGCCGCGCATAGAGTGGAAGCTTGTTAGGCTTGTGGCGATAGCTGAGCGGGCGCAAATCATCAATGCCCAGGATGTGATCGGCGTGACTGTGGGTGTAGAGCACAGCGTCAAGTTTGCGGATATGCTCGCGGATGGCCTGTTCGCGGAAGTCGGGAGTGGAATCGATGAGCACGGTCTTGCCGCCATACTCCACCAGAACGGACGGCCGGGTGCGGCGGTCGTGCGGATCGGACGAGTGGCACACGGCGCAGTCGCATCCGATGGTGGGCACTCCCATCGAGGTGCCGCTGCCCAGCACCGTGAGCGTGGCCTTCATCGTTTCGTCGTTGCGGCGCTCGATGCCGAAGTTTGCGGTGGACGGGCCAGCGCGTTCGTCACTTCAACGTAAGCCATGCGGAGTTCGTAGAGGCAATTCTGCAGGAAGTTCTCCTCGGCGCTGGTAAGGTTGCCTTTGGTCTTCTCAGACAGAAGACTGAGCGTGTCGATAGTCTGGCGTGCGCCGATGAGGTCAACCCGCGGCTGGCCGCCCGGCTCATGCATCAGGCCGAGTTGGAGCATTGCGGACATGTAGAGCGAGGCCATGAAACGCTCAAACGTCATCTCCAGTTCTTTGGAAGAATGTCCGCTGAGTTCCACTCGTGCGTCCAGATCCTTCGCCGACTTGCGATATGCATCTGCCTGTTCCCGCTGTTCGGCAGCAGTGGGAGGGGGCGGCGCGTCCGGTTCCAGTTGAGTCGGAGCAAGGTCTGGTTGGGCAGCCGGCGCCGGCTGCGGAGTGGGTGCTGCACTGGAAACTTCCTCTTGAGAAACCTCTTGGCGGATCTCGCCCTCCGGCGTGAACAAGCGCCGGTCGGTTACCGTAAAACTTTCCTGCTTCTTTTCAGACATAGATTGTCCCTTCAATGCTTACAGGTTGGCGCGCCCGAATATTTCCGAAAACGGCAGAGTCGCGACTGAAAGCTGAGTGCTGCCCACTTGAAATTGCTTGCCCGGAGTCGCGATTTCGCGCCGGATATAACCCAGCGCCATACGGCGCTCGCCGCCGGCAAGGGGCAGGGAAGCGGCACTGGTGATCTCGCCTATATCCCGGCCATCGGCTTGGATCTTCGCGCCCAAAGCAGGCAACGCGCCTTGAACCTCGAACCCGGTGAACTTGCGATGCACAGCGCCACGGGAGCGAATGCGCTCCACGATCTCCTGCCCGATATAACATCCCTTGCTGAAATGCACAGCGCGCTGCTGCTCGGTTTCCTGCGGCAAATCACGCTCACGGATGTCCTGTCCATAACGCGGAATCCCTGCCGCGATGCGCAGCAGTTCCAATGCAGTTGTGCCCGACGCTGTTGCCCCAGCTTTTGTGAGCGCATCCCGGAGGAGCGTCACCTGATTGGGCGATAGGCATAGCTCATAAGATTCGACGCTCGCGTTGTCTGCCCGCACAACCGTCACGGCCACGTTCCGCCAAGTCACATCCACAAATTGCAGTGGCTCCAGTTCCGATATCTCAAGTCCCGCCGCGCCCAGCACTTCTCGTACCTTCGGCCCAGCAATCCCGATTGCCGTTAGCTTCTCGCTGACGTTCGCGACTTCCACATCGTCCATGATGATGTAGTGATCGAAGGTCGCCAGAAGCTTTTGCGACTGCGACTGGTCACTGTCGAGTATCAGAGAATCGCCACGGTTGTAGGCGTACAGGTCACCCAGAATGTGTCCCTGCGGATTCAGCAGAAAAGCATAGACGCCATGCCCTTGGGCAAGGTCGCGGATATTGTTCGTGACCATGCCATTGAGCCAGCGCACCCGGTCGCCGCCCGTGAGCGCGATCTTAGCTCTTGAACTCAGATCATAAATGCCGCAACTCGAGAGAAGCGCCTCAAATTCGCCGCGCACGTCCCCAAGGTCCGCAGCAGGAGAAACCGGGTTGCCATGAATGGCCGTGGAAGTCATACGATAACCTTTGATTATACAAGGCCGGAAGATGACCGGATTTGGAGGTAGCACCTAACTCTCTTTACATTCTTACTCTTAGTACGCTTTCCAAATTAGGCCCCGGATTCTGATGGGCTGGGAGAGCAGGTATGGCCTAAAGTTTCTCCCTGGCCAGCCGATAAGTGTGATGAAGGGGAGGTAACGATGGTCACGAATCCAGTTCAGCGTTCGCAAGTAGCACAGCATGAAGCAGCGGCGAAAGCGGCGCCCCGCCCGAATGCGGCACCACAGCAGGCGTCGCGCCCACAGGATAAAGTAACGATTAGTCCCCAGGCGCAGGCCCACGCCAAGGCCCAAGCGCAGGCCAAGGCCAAGCCGACACCTTCCGCCGACAAGCACCTCGACGGCGATAAGAAGTAATTCGTGTCGCTGCTTTCCAAACTCCTGCTTGTCAGTTAGGTTAAAGTCGAGCTAGGAGGTGCCAATCAGGCACCTTGTTGGGCTCGGCGATCCTAAACAACCCAATCGAAACTGCCATGCCATCCTAGCTCCACCTGCCCGCTTCCTGTTGACATTCTATGGGACCGTGCGTATCCTTATCTGCAGAACGTCTATAGGAGCAGCGGAATGGCACGCAAACAATGTTTTCTTCGCGGACTTTCGATCCTCATTTTGCTGGTTGCTTCCCCGGCGCTTCTAGCGCAGTCAAGCGCCCAGAAAACGCTGGACAGGTTCAAATCCATGGCCGGGACGTGGCAGGGGAAATCTCCGTCGGGCGGGACCTCAGAAGTGACCTACCATCTGGCCGCCGGCGGGACCGCCGTGATGGCCGATATGCACATGGCTGGCGACGACATGGTCAGCATGTATTACGTCGATGGCGATCAGTTGCTCATGACCCACTTCTGCCCTACCAACAACCAGCCTCGCATGAAGGCAATAATCTCACCCGATCTCAACACCGTGTCCTTTGATTTTCTGGATGCCACCAACTTGCCGGGTCCCCAGGCGGGGCACATGCACCGGGCGGTCTTTCTGTTCTCCGACCCCGGCCACTACAGCGAAGAGTGGACCTGGAAGCAAGAGGGAAAAGACACCAAAATGTATTTCGAAATGCAGCGCAAGAAGTGAGTCCCGCCAGGGCCGCGCTCAGTCGCGACGGAAGACTACGCAGAGCTTGATGTACTCCGCGGCCTTTCTCCGCGAACCCCGCGATCAAACGCTCTTAAGCAAGTCTCCCATCGACTGTGTTACCTTTTCTTCCCGTGAGTCTCAAGAAACGTATCGCCATTATTCCCGGAGACGGCATCGGGAAAGAAGTCATCCCGGAAGCGGTCAAGGTCATTGCTGCCTCCGGCGCGGATGTCGAAACATCCCAGTTTGATTGGGGCGCTGACCGCTATCTGGCAGACGGCGTCACCGTCCCCCCCGACGGCTTCGCCATGCTGGAGCGCGACTTCGATGCTGTCCTGGTGGGCGCCTTTGGCGATCCGCGCGTCGCCTCGAATATTCACGCCAAAGAGATCCTGCTGGGCATGCGCTTCAAAATGGATCTCTACGCTAACGTGCGTCCAGTGCGCCTGCTCGATGCCGCACTGTGCCCCCTCAAAGGCATCCAGCCCAAGCACATCGACTTCGTGGTGATTCGCGAAAATACCGAGGGCGTTTACACCGATGCGGGAGGAGTATTCAAACAGGGCACACCGGATGAGATCGCGGTGCAGGAGGACATCAATACTCGCAAGGGCGTGGAACGCATAATCCGCTATGCCTTCGAATACTCCGAACGCCACCCGAAGCTCGATGGCAGCCCGCGCCAGCGCGTGCTCATGTGTGACAAGTCCAACGCCATGACCCATTCTGGAGGGCTTTGGCAGCGGGTGTTCAAGGAAGTGAGCGGCGAGTATCCCCAGATCAAGACCGAGCACATGTACGTGGACGCGCTCTGCATGCAGATGGTGCGCGATCCGCGGCAGTTCGACATCGTGGTCACGAATAACATGTTCGGCGACATCATCACCGATCTCGCCGCCGGCCTGCAGGGCGGGCTGGGCATGGCCGCCAGCGGAAACATTCATCCAGGAAAGACTTCGATGTTCGAACCGGTGCATGGCTCAGCCCCGACGATTGCAGGGAAGAATGTGGCCAACCCGTTTGGCGCAATCTTGACCGCGGCGATGATGCTGGGGCACTTGGGCCTGACAGAAGAAGCAAACAAGATCGAAGCCGCAGTGCTCGAAGCGGTGCAGCAGAACCGGACTACGCAAGACGTGGGCGGCGCGCTGGGAACCAGAGAAGCGGGCGAGTGGGTGGCAGTGCAAGTTAGCCGCGGATGAACGCGGATTGGTTCTGATCTGTCTCCGCAGTCCCTGCCGTTCAAGGTCTATCCGCGCTGATCCATGCAAATCCGCGGCGAAGAAGTTCTCAATTAAACGCCGCCCGCAATCTTTGCAGTCCCGCCCGTGCCGCCACGTACTCTTTATCCAGGGAATAAGCCATGGCATAGCACTGTTTCGCCTTCTCCCAGTTTCCTTTGCGCTCGTACACGCGGCCTAGATTGAAATGCGGATAGCAGCGCGCCTCGTAGCGTGGCGCGATCGTGGCTTTCTGAAACCAGGGAATGGCCTCGTCCCATTTCTCTTGTTCAATCAGGTAAGCCCCGATATCGTTGTAAGGGTTGCCAAACTCCGGATCCAGTTTGATCGCCTGCAGGCATTCGGCGATGGCGCGGTCGTAGTCGCCGAGGAACGAGTACGTCCACCCGCGGAAGGTGTAGGCCTCGGTGGTCGCGAAGGCCTCGATGGAACGGCTGTAGAGCTCGATGGCTTGCTGGTACTCGCCCTGCATCTGCAGCTCGTAAGCTTTTTGAAAGTATTCAGCGGCGGTTTGGCGAGGCTCGTCGTCGGACATAATGGACCCAATGACTGAATTGAAGAAATTGTATCGAAAATCACCGTCCCTGTTCTTAGTTGCAGGGATTGCATTGCTCTCGGCCTCCTTGGCGTGGGCACAGGCGCCCGCACAACCGCCGCACACAGGCGCAGCCACCACGCCCGCTCCTCGTGCTCCGGGGCCCGGGCAGGATCAGAAGACAGCCAGCGCTGACGCGGCCACCCAGGAACAGAAAATCTCGCCCAAGGAAGCAGAAGAACTTTTCCACGACGTTGATCAGATTCTGCAGTTCGCCAGCAAAGACACCGGCTTGCCCATCAAGAAAGAAGTCAAACGACGCCTCACCAGCCGCGATGAAGTTGTGGCCTATCTCGAAAAAAGCATGGCTGAGGACAAGGACGCGCAGCGCTTGCGCCGCTCCGAACTAGTGCTAAAGAAATTCGGGCTTCTGCCGCGGGATTTCGATCTGCAGACTTTCCTGGTGGCCCTACTGCGCGAGCAAGTGGCGGGCTATTACGATCCCAAGACCGCAACCGTGAACCTGCTGGACTGGATCGACATTGAGCAGCAGCGTCCGGTGCTGGCGCACGAACTCACGCACGCCCTTCAGGACCAGTCTTTTGGCCTGGAAAAATGGATGAAAGCGGGCGACACCGATCTGGATGACAAGACACAGCCAACTGCCGCCGACATTGAGAACGATGAAATCAGCGAAGCCCGCCAGGCCGTGGTCGAAGGTCAGGCTATGGTCGTGCTGGTTGACTACATGCTTGCGCCCACTGGGCAATCGCTCTTGGCTTCGCCACAGATCGCGGACGCCCTGAAAGAGGGCATGCTCGTGGGAACCGCGGACTCGGTGGAATTCAAGAATGCTCCCATCTTCCTGAAGGAAGAATTGACGTTCCCCTATCGCTACGGTCTGGATTTTGAGACTGAACTGCTCCGCACCCGCGGGAAAGAGAAAGCCTTTGCCGCAGCTCTCAGCAATCCGCCGCGAACTACGCGTCAGATTATGGAGCCGAAAACCTATCTTTCGGGCGAGCGTCTGGAACCGATGCGCCTGCCCGACTTCCAGCGGAACTTCAAGAATTATGAACGCTTCGATGTTGGAGCGATCGGAGAATTCGACGTAGCCATCCTCGTCGACCAATACGCCGGCACGGAGGCGGCGCACAATTTGTACTCCCACTGGCGCGGCGGCTACTACTACGCGGCTCGGCCGAAAGGAGATCCCTCGGCGCCTCTGGCGCTGCTGTACGTCTCACGCTGGTCGAGTCCCGAGAAGGCGTCCGCATTTGCCGCCATCTACGCCCAATCGCTGGCCAAACGCTATAAGCATGTTCATGGGGTTACTCAGGACGGGAAGGATCCCCCTGACAATCTGCAGAAACTCGAATCGCTGACCGGCACGAACACCTGGCTGACCGAGGAAGGGCCAGTGGTCATCGCCGTGGAACGTGATGGCGTGCTGATTACGGAGAGTCTGGACCAGCCGACCACGGAGCAGCTGGAGCACGAGCTGTTTGAGCCGGAGACACCTCCGGTTCGATGAAACAGGAGGCTCTCGCCTGGCACGTCTACGTCGCTTGCTTCGGGTTTAAGTTCACCCACGCACTAACAACCTTATCTTTATCGATAAGGTCCTTGGTTGCTTTCGGAACCTCCGTGTCTGTGGCTAGATCCAAATCATCGTGAATAGACTGGGCCGGTTGCGCGTCCGACATCGGCGCTTTATTAAAATTCGGATCAAGTTTGATCCGGCAAACCGCGCGTGCAAACTCATACTGGCGCCATCCTGGTTCCTTCGATAGATCCCGAATCCGAATGGCATCGTTCAATAGACTGAGGGCGTTACTCCAATCCTCACTGGTCTTATTGGGGTCTTTCTTTCTCCCTATCAGAGCAAGTGCATACTGGCCTCGGTTCCGGTGAAACACTCCTTCAAAGTCCGCGTCGACCAGCGCCTGGAAGACGGGAAGGGACCGCTCGTTAATATCTTCTGTGGCTGACTTGCGATATTGCTCTGCCTGGAGGTAGATGCGCATTCTGGCAGTAGAAGAGGCGTTCTTGACGGCACCGATCATGTTCAGACGCGTCTGGTCATCCGGCGCGGGGTGCCCGTTCAGCCAGAGATTTACCAGGGCCGCAGCCGAAGCATCGCCTGCACCATAGGAGGTCACAGCATCTTCATAGCGTGTCCAGAGATAGCCGTAGAGGAGGCCGCAGGTGGAAAAAAATCCCATGATGGCTAACGCCATCGCTGGGTTGGGTTCTTCATTCGTTCCCGCCACTACGCCCTTGGCCATCGCCTCCGCAAACTTCCAAATTGGAGTGGGCAGGCGGGTCAGTTGGACGAGACCCGCTCCCAGAATGATCTTCGTGAGCCAATCCGCAATCTCGACAAGATTGGTCTGAGGTGGTGGGCTCGACGGCTGATTCGCTGAATTCTTGGAGTTGTCGGTTGGGCGAAGTCCGAACAGATAACCCGCCAGCACCCCCGAGATAAAAGCGGATCCCGCTATTAGAATCCCGTAGCCGATGGCCCGAGCCACATTGAGATGCTGCCAATACACCTGCCGGGTGGCAGCGGAAAGCATGGCAAACATTCCGACGGCGACGCACCACAACAGCTTCTCAAGGGCTCGACGATATATCTCGGCCTTGACTGAGAGGTCTGGAGTTTTGTGTCTTTCCTGCCACCAGCACCAGACGGTTATCGCCGTTAGCAATAAGGCGGTTAAGAGGCAAGCCTGTGCTACGTGCCAGTTCCCATGTTCCTCTGCCTTGACGACCCGATAAACCATTACGGCAGCGACAATCAACAGCAGTGGGTAATATTTGCGTAATCTCTCGATCACGTCGGGTTTTGGGTTCGGGTTGAGCGATGGACCAGCAGGGGTATCCCCAGCCGCCCACAAAACCGGGAGCCGGAGAAGAAATGGAATTTTCATAATGCCTCCACAGTGCGAGAAATAAACTCGCGGCGGAGGGTGCCGGTAGCGGACGCCCTCGGGGGAAGGCTGCCGTGGCAAGTACTTTACACCATCCTTGCCGCAATTCAATGGCCGCAGGAGTTTTTTTGTATAATCCGGATTCCACTGATTGGGCTGTGTAGCGCTGGGGGATTTTTGTCACAAGCTGAAATTGGCATCATCGGCGGCAGCGGGCTCTATTCCATGCCTGGCCTCACCGACGTCCGGGAACTGCGGCAGCAAACTCCATTCGGCGACCCTTCCGACCCCTATGTCTTGGGCATGCTCGAAGGCCGCAAGGTTGCATTTCTGGCGCGGCATGGACGTGGGCACCGCATTCTTCCCACCGAATTGAATTTCCGCGCCAATATTTACGGCTTCAAACAACTCGGCGTCGAACGGATCGTCTCCGTGTCCGCGGTCGGGTCGTTGAAGGAGGAGCACCAGCCACTTGATTTCGTGATCCCCGATCAGTTTTTCGACCGCACTCGTCATCGTGTGGATACTTTCTTCGGCGAAGGCATTGTCGCCCACATCGCCTTTGCCGATCCTGTCTGCCCTGAACTTGCTCAGGCTGTTGAAGCCGCTTGCAAGAAGTCAGGAGTGCCCAGCAAGCGTGGCGGAACCTATCTATGCATGGAAGGCCCGCAGTTCTCCACCAAAGCGGAATCCAATGTGTACCGCAGTTGGGGCATGGACGTGATCGGCATGACTAACTTGCAAGAAGCCAAGCTGGCGCGCGAAGCCGAGATTTGTTACGTCACCGTGGCCATGGTGACCGATTACGATTGCTGGCACCCTCATCACGATTCAGTCACGATCGATCAGATCGTCGCCGTGCTGCTGAAAAATGCCGAGAACGCCTGCCAGGTCGTGCGTCAGACCGTGGCCTCGATGCCGAGCAAACGAAACTGCAAGTGTGGCGCGGCCTTGGCGCATGCGATCCTCACCGACCGCGACAAGATCCCCGCCGCCACTCGTGAGAAACTCAAACTCATCCTGGAAAAATACTTGGAGACCAAGACCGCATAATGAGCATCCTCGCCGTAGGTTCGATTGCCTTTGACTCCATTGCCACGCCTTCGGGACATGTGGAAAATGTACTAGGCGGCTCCTGTACATTCTTTTCCCTCGCAGCCAGCTACTTCACGGATGTTCGCATTGTCGCCGTAGTGGGCGAAGACTTCACCGCCGAGCATGAAAATGTTCTCAAGAAACGAAAGATCGATACTCGAGGCATCGAACACGCCAAAGGCAAAACCTTCCGCTGGGGCGGGCAGTATCTCGACAACCTGAATGAAGCCAAAACCGATTTCACTGAATTGAACGTGTTCGAACGCTTCCAGCCACGTATTCCGCCCGAGTATGCGGATTCAAAATTCCTGTTCCTCGGCAATATTCACCCCAGTTTGCAAACCGCGGTTCGGCAGAAGATGGACGGAGTCCGTCTCACGGGCGGCGACACTATGAATTACTGGATTCGAGGTTCTCGCCCGGACTTGATCGAGACATTGAAGCTCGTCAACGTGCTGCTGATCAATGATGCCGAAGCCAAAATGCTCGCCGGCGAACCCAACCTGCTTCGGGCCGCCCACAAAGTACTTGCCTTGGGACCACAGGCACTGGTCATCAAGCATGGGGAATACGGCGCGACGATTTTCTTTCGTGAAGGCGCATTCGGCATCGGCCGCCATCCGTTTCGCGCACCCGCTTTGCCGATTGAGGAAGTCAAAGACCCAACCGGGGCGGGCGACTCGTTCGCGGGTGGATTCATGGGATACATCGCCTCGCAAGAGGAGCTGAACCGCGAGGTGCTGAAGCGCGGGCTCTTCTACGGAGGCGTCATGGGATCCTTTGCCGTGGAGCGTTTTGGCACCGAACGCCTGCAATCCCTTACACGCGAAGAAATCGACGCTCGCTTCCAAATCTTTCGCGAACTGACCCATTTGGAATGAGCCTCCGGCGAACCAGGTTCAACCGATGAAAGCCCAACCGATGAAAGCTCAATCGATGAAAGCCCAGCGGATGAACCTCCAGCCCATTCGGCGCTGGGATCGTGAAACCGCGCTCGTAGCCCAGTTCGCCGCTTGCGTCTCGTTTATATCGTTCGCCTTTTACCTCCAGCATGGCGGTTTGCTCCTCTACGGCGATGCCGTGGCGCACCTCAACATCGCCCGCCGGGTATTCGACTCCCGCACTCCCGGGCTGCTGCAGCTCGGCACCGTGTGGCTGCCGTTGCCGCATCTCCTGATGATTCCATTTCTGCTTTCCGACTCGGCGTGGCAATCGGGCATTGGTGGTTCCATTCCTTCGATGGTCGCTTATGCCCTGGGCGCGGCGGGCATCTTCCGCTTAGTGCGGGAGGCATTGAGTTTTGATTCGCAGCCCGAGTCCGCGGCAAGAATTGCCGCATGGCTGAGCGCAATCATCTATGCCGCGAATCCCAATCTGATTTACCTGCAGACCACGGCCATGACCGAGTCGCTATACCTCGCCCTCTTCGTGTGGGCGGCGGTGTACTTCAGCGAGTTCGTGCAGGAAGCATCTCGGGCGGACGAAGGTCCATCGGGCGCAGCATCGTCATCGTTGATGAAATGCGGGCTGTGTCTTGCGGCCGCTTGCCTCGCGCGCTACGACGGCTGGTTCCTCGCGGCCGCAATGTGTGTTGCCGCGCTTGCCGTTGTATTGAAGTCGAAAGTGAACAATCAAATTCTGCGTCGCAGTTTTGCGAAATTCGTTTTGCTCGCGGCAGCGGCTCCAGCGCTTTGGCTTGCCTATAACGCGATCATCTATCGAAACCCGCTGGAGTTTGCCAACGGACCATACTCTGCCCGTGCCATCGAGCAGAAGGGCGCATCTCCTGGCTCTCCGGCACATCCTGGCTCCCATGATTTGCCGGTCGCCTTCACTTACTTCCTGAAATCGGCCGAACTGAATATGGCAGAAGGGAACTGGCAGAAACTGTGGGTTACGTTGCTTCTGATAGGCACCGTCGCGATTCTGATTCTTGACCGCCGGCTCTGGCCACTTCTATTGCTATGGGTGCCGCTACCGTTCTACATGCTCTCGATCGCGTATAGCGGCGTCCCTATTTATCTGCCCGTCTGGTGGCCGTCCTCTTTTTACAACGTACGCTATGGGCTGCAGCTTCTTCCCCTATTCTCCGTGGCATCTGCGGTGCCCACTTATTTCCTGCTGCGTCTTGCCCGAAACAAACTCGCGAAGACAGCAGTTGTCTCCGCCGCCCTAATCGTGCTCACCGGGAGCTATGCGTCCGTCTGGCGGCCGCAGCCGGTTTGCTTTCGCGAGCCTTGGGTGAACTCCCGAACCCGCATTGCTCTGGAAACTGAACTGGCGTCCAATCTGAAAAAGCTGCCCCATGACTCCGCCTTGCTGATGTATCTGGGCGACCACGTGGGCGCTCTACAGCTGGCCGGAATCCCCCTGCGCCGTACGATTAATGAAGGCAATCATCGCCCCTGGAAAGCGCCCATTGATCAGGAAGGCCTGTGGGAACGGGCGCTGGCGAACCCTCCGCAATACGTCGACTTCGTAGTTGCGCTAGATGGTGATCCAGTCGCCGTCGGTGCACAAAAGCAGGGCCTGTCTTCCCTCGTGGTGATCAGCGCCACCGGGCAGCCCGCGGCCACAATCTATTGGACGCATGCTGGTTCTTCCCACGGCTCTGCCCGGTAATCACGCCCGTTAACGGTGCAGGTCGGGAACGCGTTGGGACGGCGCTTTCCGGTGATAAAATCCAGCCAACTTACGTCTCATGCCTACAGCGCAACACATTTACGACCTCCTCCAAAATGAGATGGGCTCCGTTGTCGGGGTCTCCATCACGCGCCTGGTGCTCGCAGCCGTCCTGGGTGGTCTGATTGGGCTGGAGCGACAGCTGAAGCATCGGCCAGCCGGACTGCGCACTAATCTTTTCATCTGTCTGGGCGCGGCGATGTTTACTCTCCTCTCGGATGAACTCGCCGTAGAGCACCTTGGAGATCACACCCGTATTGCGGCGCAGATCATTCCAGGGATCGGCTTTATCGGAGCCGGCTCCATCCTTCATGCTCGCGACAAACTTGTTACCGGACTAACCACGGCTGCAACCATCTTCGTGGTGGCCTCGGTCGGCATGGCAGTGGGTGGAGGACTCTATCTCACATCAATCTTCGCCACGGCACTCATCTTGCTTTGCCTTTTTTTGTTGGGACGCGCGGAGGAGCAGTTTGGTTTGAAGGCAGCCATCCGCGGTTACGAAGTTGCCGGGCGCAGCGCCGACGAAATCACCGCCGAGATAAACCGCATTCTCGAAAGCATCCACGCCATGATGCTGAACGTGCAAGTTGCCGTGACCCAGCAGCACGTGCGAGTTCAGTTTCAGTTGGAGGGAACGCGCAAGGATCAGAACCAGGTTCTGCACGGCCTGAAGCAGTCTCCGGTTTTTGAGAGTGCGACTCCGCTGGGTCCGGTGCATGTTGAATGAATTCGCCCGTCACCGCCATTCCTTTCGTCAAGGCGAGCGCCTGCGGAAATGATTTTCTGATCATTGATGCCTTGTACGCCCCAGCCGACTTGGCGGCCTTCAGTCGGCGTATCTGCGAACGGCATCAGGGTGTAGGCGCTGACGGGGTGGAGTGGTTGTTCCCCGCGCAGGATGCCGACGTACGCGCTCGCCTTTTCAATGCCGACGGATCTGAGGCGGAGATTTCCGGCAATGGCACCCGTTGCGTAGCTGCCTATCTCTGCTCCCAGCAGGCCAAGGAAAAAGTTGTGATTGGCACCGGCGCTGGCCTGAAGATCTGCACTTTCACCTCCCGCAGCGATACTCAGTACGAGTTCGACATCGCCATGGGTGAGCCCCAAGTCGGGGATGAGTTTCCCATCAAGCTGGCTTCTCGTGAAGTGCGGGGCATCCCGATCTCGATGGGCAACCCGCATTACGTGGTCTTTGTGAACGAGTTTGCGCCGGACTGGCAAGCCGAGGCAGCCGAGATCGGCCGCCATCACGACTTCAAGTATGGGATTAACGTTGAGCTGGTGAATGCTGTGGATAAAAAGAATATCGATGCCAGATTCTTCGAGCGCGGAGTCGGCGAAACCCGGTCCTCCGGGACCGGATCGTGCGCCGCGGCGGTCGCCGCCATCGTCGCTGAAAAGGCCGAGTCGCCACTGCGAGTTCATGCGCCCGGTGGAGTGCAGACGGTGCGTTGGGAGAAACAAGTGTTTCTTCGAGGCACCGCCCAACTCATCTGTCGCGGCGAATTTTTCGTTTAGGAGGGATTTCGCCGCCAGATCGAGAGCCCGAAAGATCCCATTGCCAGCACGCCCAGACTGGCGGGCGGCCCATCCGACGTAGCAGGAATCGCTGATACCTCCTCTGGGCCATGGGTCTTCCCGGCGATAATGGGCTTGTTCGGTTTCGTCTCGTAAGCGTAGCCCGTCAACAGGACTTGATAAGGAGCTGTACTTACAGTGAGCCGCGCCCACCCGAAGTGCTTCTTACCCTTGATCATGAACTGCAAGCCGAGAAAACGATTCTTAACGCCGCCCGCCCATGAGCCCAGCGATCCGCCGTCGGCACCAATATATTGGGCCATGCAATAGACATTGTTGGAGAATGTTTGCCCTTTTCCAATCAGCACGCCGGCCTTTAACGCAGCAACTCCTACGGAAGGGTTGCAATCCGTGTTTGCCTGGGCCAATGCGTTTCCGGTCTGCAGGGGATTCATCTCCAGGAAATCAGAAGAGCCTGCCGCGGTGTCAACCAGCTCAAAATCCTTGATGCCGTCGTGATTCAGATCGAGAGCCAATTTGTGATTCGGAGTTATCTTAATGTGTGCGGGAGTGAAGACAATCCTGGCCTGGGCCGGAGATACCAGAGCCAACACGCCCACACCAGCGGCACTCGCGGCCAATGAATATAGGTTCAGCCGATGATCGAGTACCCCGGACAGTTTGGCAGTCGTTCTAGATCGACGCGATGGTGGCTTCATATCGTCCCTCTCAAACCGATCGAATTTTGTTCCAAGCCGGTACAGAATCAACAGAAAACAGCCAGGCTCCGTAAGATGCTTGCACGACGGCTTCAATTACCGTAGACAATTTAAGCCAGTCTTCGTTCTACGTTTGTAAAAGGTTTGTAAAATGTTGTGGTTCGCATGATCCCGCGCTTCCTCCCGGTTTGCGGTGCGATACCTGCGATTTGGCTAAAACTCCTCTTGGAGACCAACCGTTGTCAAGATTCAGATAAGATTGACAGTTCGAATATGACTGTTCCACCTTGATCCCGATGCTGTCGACCCCACCCATCCCGCGCATCAAGCCGTCCGCGCTTCAGCCCGGCGACACTGTCGGAATCATTGCTCCCGCCAGCAACATTAACCGCGAGCTGCTGGAAGCTGGATGCGACGCGCTGCGGCGGCTCGGATACAAACCTTTCTATCTCGATTCCATTCTCGAGAAGAATCTGTATTTTGCCGGCTCGGTCGAACGCAGGGCCCGCGAACTGGACGAGATGTTCTCGCGGGATGACGTCCGTGCGATCGTTTGCGCTCGCGGCGGATACGGCGCCAATTATCTTCTCGCTACCCTCAATCTGGAGAAGATCAAAGCGCACCCCAAGATTTTCGTTGGCTACAGCGATATCACCACACTGCTGACCTACGTCTTGGACTCAGTAGGCCTCGTGACTTTCCACGGTCCCATGGTCACAAAGGATCTCGCTCATTCAGACGGAGTCGATCTCCGCTCCTGGGAAGCCGCGCTCACCGGGGTTTCTGAATGGGCCTTGGATCTGGGACCGGAATCGGGCGTGAAACCTTTGGTCGCCGGTTCCGCTGAAGGAGTTCTCTATGGCGGCTGTCTTTCTATGCTTGTAGCCTCTCTGGGTACACCTTATGAAATCCACACAGCGAGGACCATATTGTTTATCGAAGACGTGGCCGCGAAGCCTTATCAGATCGATCGCATGCTGATGCAGTTGAAATTGGCGGGCAAGCTCTCAGGCGTGCGTGGCATTGTATTCGGCGAGATGTTGGACTGCTCGCAGAACCGGAACAAAGACCAGGACTACACCTTGGAAGAAATTGTGTTACGAGTGATCGGAGACTTGGGAGTACCAGTGGCTTATGGATTGCGATCTGGCCATGTTTCGCGTGGAAACATCACGCTTCCTTTCGGCGTGCGTGCGGCACTCAATGTGGGCAGAAAAGAAGGAAGCCTTCGGATTCTGGAATCCGCCACGACGCCGAGTGGGGCGGACACTCCTGTCCGCCGCCTTTGACTTTGGATTTTGGTTCTTAGTGAAAAGCGGGGAAGCGTGGCCGCTCCACACTCGTCGGAATCGTGACAGCGCATACAATTGGTCAATCCGAATCGGTGCATCTGTGTCTAACATGGGCTAATCATGACCGAGAACAAACACATCCACCTGATTGGGATCTGCGGCGCGGCGATGGCATCCCTCGCCGGCATGCTGCAGCGACGCGGCTTTCGTGTAACCGGCTCCGACGCGGCCGCGTATCCACCTATGTCGGACTTTCTGGCATCACTCGACATTCCCGTGTCCCAGCCATTCGCCGTGGAGAACCTTCAACCGCAGCCGGACCTCGTGGTCGTGGGGAATGCCATCTCGCGCGGCAACGTGGAACTGGAGCACGTGCTCGATCAGCGCATCCGGTTCTGTTCGCTGCCGCAGATTTTGCACGATGAGTTTCTGCGCGGCAAAGAGGTGCTGGTAGTCGCAGGCACCCACGGCAAGACGACTACGACATCGATGCTCGCGTGGATTTTTCACACGGCCGGACTGCAGCCTTCGTTCCTGATTGGCGGGATCGCGGAAAACTTCGGCAGCAGCTTTCAACTGGGCCAGGGCAAGCACTTCATCCTTGAGGGCGATGAGTACGATACGGCTTTTTTCGACAAGGGCCCCAAATTCCTGCACTATTTTCCGGACTCCGTCATCCTGACCTCGGTAGAGTTTGATCACGCGGATATCTACAAAGACCTGGAGGCCGTGGAAACCGCCTTCAAGCGCTTGGTGAATCTGGTGCCTCGCCGAGGACGCATCATCGCCTTCGATTTTGGAGAAAGCCTCAAGCGTTGTCTCGACCGCGCGTTCTGTCCGGTGGAGCGATATGGTTCCGGCGCGAATGCAACCTGGCGAATCGCCAACCTACATTTAGAGCCCGGGCGCACCGCATGGTCAGTCATGCGGGACGGAAAGACGTGGGCGGAGTTCGAGTATGCTCTGGCGGGTGAGTACAACGTGTGGAACGCAACCGCCGCCGCCGCAATGGCTGCCGGATGCGGCATTTCCAGCGAAGAGATATCAGCCGCGTTGAAGACCTTCAAGAGCGTGAAGCGTCGCCTTGAAGTCCGCGCCAAAGTGAATGGCATTACCATCATCGACGACTTTGCGCATCACCCGACGGCAATTGCGGGTACACTCACCGCGCTGCGCTCAAACTATCCGGAAGCGCGTCTGTGGGCGATTCTGGAGCCGCGCTCGAATACTCTGCGGCGCAACGTGCTGCAGAATGAATTGGCGAACGGCCTGGCGTTGGCCGATGAAGTCATCGTGGCAAACGTCTTCAAATCGGAAGCGATCCCGGAAGCTGAGCGCTTGGACTTGGCAGCAGTGGCGGCGCAGATCCAGAAGCACGGCCGGCGGGCGCGCATTGTTCCCACAGTCGATGGAATCGTGCAACTGGTTGCTCCGGAGTTGCGCTCGGGCGATGTTGTCGCCATCCTCTCCAATGGAGGTTTCGGCGGCATTTACGAGAAGCTTCCGGAGCGTCTGAAATTGCTCGGCGGAAGTGTGCCGCAAAATTCGGGCACCGAGAACAAGTTGATTTTGAGCTGAACGACGTGGAGAACATCGCGCCACAGCAAAGCCGTGTAGGTTCGTCCAAAGGCGAATTGCAGCCGTTCGGAGACGCGCGCCCATGATTCGCACCCTCGCGATGCTCGGCTTCTGGGCGGCGCTGCTTCCGTTCGCGGCCTTGCTCGGCTTTCCTTGGACGCTGCTCACTGGCGACGTCAGCTTTCTGTATCGCATGGGAATGTGGGGCGCGTGGACTGGGGTTCGCCTCGCGGGAATTTGCGTCCAGACCGTTGGCTTGGACAAACTCGACCGCGCGCGCACGTACCTCTTCATGTCCAATCACGTCTCCAATGTTGATCCCCCGATACTGTTGCCGCTGATTCCTCGCCGGACGTCGGTGATGGTGAAGAAGGAGTTGTTCAGTTATCCGATATTGGGGAAGGTCATGCGATTCGGTTCGCTCGTCCCAGTGGATCGCGGAAACCGGGAGTCGGGAATCGCCGCGGTCCGGGCCGCCGCAGACGTAATTCGTCAAGGCGTGAACATGACTATCTACATCGAAGGACACCGTTCCTTCGATGGCAAGCTACTCCCGTTCAAGAAGGGACCGTTTTACTTGGCCGAGGAGTGCGGCGTGCCGGTCGTCCCAATCACCATCGTAGGCTCACATTACGTGATGCCCAAGAAGAGATTCGCGATCAAGCGCGGGACTGTCACCGTAATCTTTCACGATCCCATCGAGCCCAAAGATTTCGGCAGCCGTGAGTGCCTGATGGCGAAAGTTCGAAACGCAATCGACAGCAGATTGCCAGCCGAGTTTCAAGAGGCAACCCCTGTAACCACGAAGGATACGTTTGTGGTTTAGCCTTTGGTCGGTTTTGCCCGCACCGCTTTCGCGATCTCTGGCAAACGGCTCAGCAGCGCTGAGACCTTCAGCCACAACTTGTGATCGATGGCGGGAGCGCCGCTGACAATCGCTCCCGCAGCAATGTCACCAGCGACGCCGCTTTGTGGGGTGACGATGGCGCCATCGCCGATCTTGCAGTGACCAACGACGCCGACTTGCCCCGTCAGAATCACATTGTTGCCGACATCGGTTGAGCCGGCGAGGCCGACCTGCGCAGCCAGCAGCGAATGCTCGCCGATGTGTGAGCCATGGCCGACCTGCACCAGATTGTCGATCTTCGTGCCTCGGGCAATGTGGGTTTCGCCGACACTGGCGCGATCGATGCAGGAATTGGCTTGGATTTCCACGTCGTCTTCGATCACGACCGGCATTGGCTGCGGGATTTTGTGCCAGTGGCGGAGATCATCCTTTGCGAATCCGAAGCCGTCCGCACCAATGACCACGCCATTCTGCAGCAGCACGTTATTCCCCAGACGGCAGTGCTCGCGGACGACAGCGTGTGCGTGAGCCAGGAAGTTGTCGCCGATTTTCACGCCCCGATAAACGACCACGTGCGCCAGCAGCACGGCGTTCTTCCCAATCTCGACGTCTTCGTTGATCACAACATACGGTCCGACGTGAGCGCCTTCGCCGATCCTGGCAGAAGCATGAATCACTGCCGTCGGATGAATTCCGGGCGCGTACTTGAGAGCGGGATGGAAGAGAGCGATGGCGCGGGCGAAAGTCAGATACGGGTTCTTACTGCGCACCATCCCCGTCGCGAGGGCAGGGAAGTCTTCGGCGACGATGATCGCCGATGCTTTCGTCTTCCTGGCCGCAGCCGCGTACTTTGGGTTGGCTACGAACGTGAGCTGGCCTGGGCCGGCTTCTTCAATTCCGGCGACGCCTGTGATCTCGGTATCGGGCGAGCCGTTTTCCAGGCGCGCGCCCAGCGCAGAAGCAATCTGTGCAAGTTTCATTTGAGTGTCCGCAAGACAAGATGGTGATTGTAATTGAGGCGCAGGCGAAGTGGAAAAGGATCACGGACCACTTCGGGGATGCGAACCAACACAAACCCGCTGGCCGGATTTGCTCCCCTCGTTGGCAGCGCGAGGGTGCCGGCGATCAAGACGACAGGGCACTCGGAAAACGTGTCTGGAAATCGAGCAGACCGACCCATTCTGGCGTCACTGTGATGCGTACCATGTTGGGGATCAAAGTGCGAAGCTTTTCTACCCAGGCCTGGCCCTGTTCGCGTCCGAAGTAGCGCTCGGCGGCGGTGGCGTACTCCGGTACGATTCCGTCCAGGGTTTGCAGGCCGGCGCTGCCGCGGATCAAAAGCACTTTGTGGGGAAAGACATTGTCGTCGATGGTGAGCGCCACTTTCGGGTTCTTGGCGAGGGCTTTCAGCTTCGGCGCTTTGGGTGGGGTGGCCAAGATGAGCTCGCGTCCGTTCCAGTGGAACCAGATGGGGATGACTCTCGGCGTCCCGTCGGTCCAGACATATGCCAGACGGGCGGGAGTTTTCGACACTAAGAGTTCCTGGGACGCGGGATGCTGCAGGAGTCCGAGATCTCCCTGCTTGACCTTGACCGGCATAGTTCGCTCCTTTGTTGGCCGTGGGGCAATCGCCGTGGGCCAAACGACACGTCGTTTCGAGAAAGATTGTGCGCTTACGCTGGACGGAGGTCAAGAGCGGGGGTGCGTGTCTCCACCACACGCCGTAATTCGAAATCCCGGTGATTCCGCTCAGCACGACGACGCTCCGCTCGGAGTGGAGGAACTGCACCTGTTGTCTGCCGGCTAATGGCTGGCACGCCCGCTACTTCCCGCCGAGGTGTAGATCGACGGTCGCGTTTGAGGGGGGGGCAAGCCTTTCCTTCTCATCTTACTCGCGATGGAAAATGCCAGCACGGCCCCAGCGAGACCTACATTACGGTTTCACTTTAAACACGACACCGGAAGTGCTGCTGCCGCCTGTGTACGCCACGCCATAGAGATTGCCGCTGGAGTCCGCCACCACGCCGCTGTACGGATATCCGCCGTCACCGCGACCCGTGAAGTTATAAAGAACAGTCTCGATCCATGTTTTCTTCCTCTGTGTCAACTCAAAGACCGTGCCGCAGCATGAACTGCCGCGGAATCCCGTGGTGCCGAAAAGCTTGCTCTTTACGTTGACCAACGTGCCATACGGCGATGCCCCGCCGCTGCGCGTACCAAAGTTGTGTAGTACGGCGAACGTCCAGCCCATCGTCGATTTTATTATCTCGAAGGCCGTGCCTTCGTTACTGGCGCCGCCGTGGGTGGTCACGCCGAAAATGACGGTTTCCGTTTTCCTTCCGACCTCCCGCGCGCTGAGGGTCGGACTACCGTACAAAGGATAGGCGCCGTCGCTGCTCCCGCCAGCGAAGTTATGGAGCACGGTTTCGGTCCAGCTGCTACCGGACTTCGAAAGTTCGAACACCGTGCCGAGGCCACTTGCTCCGCCCTCGCTCGTCGTCCCGTAGAGATTGCCCTTTCCGTCCATGGTCAAGCCACCAAAGGGCAACTGACCGTCGGTGCAACCGGAGACGGAGCAAAAGTTGTAAATCACGCTGTACATCCCTGAGCTTGAAATCTCGTACGCGACACCACCGAAAGGGGCTCCACTGCCGCCCTCCGACGCCGTGCCATAGAGATTGCCAGCCGCATCCATGATCAGCCCGTCAAATGGGCCCTTCCCGTCGGGGCCGCTGAAGAAGTGCAGCACGCTTTCGCTCCATTCACCGTTCGACTTGCGCTTCAGCTCGAAAACCGTGCCGCCATTGCGGGTGCCGCCAACCTCGGTCGTCCCGTAAACATTGCCGGACGAATCGAGGATGACGCCGCCAAAGGGAAAGCCACCGTCGCCGCCGAGGCAGAAGTTATGCAGCACTGTTTCCTTGCCCCCGCTCGACAGCTCGAACACAGTACCAGCTCCGCAACTGCCGCCCTGGTACGTCGTGCCATAAAAATTGCCCGAGCTATCGCGCACCAGAAGCCCCGTATCATATGGGCTGGCGCCATCGCTGCCGCCAGCGAAGCTATATAGAACCTTCTCGGTGCCGGCCCATGCACCACCTGCCAGGAGCAGAACCACGGTGAGAATCGTTGCCGCTCTAACTCGCATGAACCCGTCTCCTTTTGGGTTTGATGGTGGGGAGAGCCATTGAACCTGTGTGGAGTTGAAATCATACACCCGGCTGTCCAGGTTTCCACTAGTCGAGAGCTGACGAATGGGTGCTTCGATCTCTACCGAGGGCTGGCCCGGCCTTTCCGTGAACAGCACAATCGCCAAACTTGATTCTGAGGGTGGGGCTGGCCCGCCTATCTGACCGGACGTGGCGGCTGGCCCAGGCGGGTGGAGATCCGTTTCAGGTGCAAATCTAAATCACATCTATTTACTTGGCAGAATTAGTTTCGCCTAGCCAACAGGATCGAACGTACAGCCTGTTTCATCAATGAGATTGTCATGCTGAGCGCAGTATCCCCGTCTCTATTCGAGGGCTAAGGCACGGTTCGGATTTTCCGACGATCTGGCGAGCAAAATTCTGGGACTTATCTCAAAGAAAAAGTAGTTTTGGGCAGCTATTTTGCGGAGATCACGAAGTTTGCAACTACGGTTGCGTTCCCGCCCACGCTGACCTGTTTCTCCCAAGTCCGCGGTTCGGAGAAGATGGGTCGCTCAACTCTCTTTTCGGTCAGAACATCAAACGCCGCCTGCCGCCCCAGGACTTGCCAGCCCTCGTGCCAGGCAACGATCTCGTACTCTCCGGGCGGAACATCCGTTAACTGGAAGGCACCGCTCTCATCGGTCACGGCGTAGTAGGGATGCGGCGCCACGAACATCTCGGCATTCATCCAAACGTGTCCGCCGTTACATTTCAAATTGACTAGTCCGGGAGTATTCATGTCGCGAGAAATGGTCTGATTCTGGAAGGGAAATGGAAGGTTATAGGTGGCCGCACCGTCCATGTGAATGGTGTGAAGTGTGGCGTCCGAGCTCTTCATCTGGAGGGTAGCACGTTCAGGAACCAACAAAATATGAGGTTCGTAGCGGCAGAAATGCTGGTCCAGGGAACGACGGCTGGGAGGCAAGTCAAACGCTTTCCCACTGGAAATGCTTTTAATGAACACTACGGTATTTGCAACGCCGCCCTGGGGACCGATAATCAGCCGTTCCAGATCGCGAGTCTTGTGCGAATCGGGATCGCAAATTTGCGGATCTTTGGTGATGGGAAAGCTGCTAAGGTGGGGCTCGGGTCCCGACCACTTGACCGTCCCTTTGATTATTCCTCCGTTGGCGACGGATACAACCCGGTATTCGCTGCTCTGGCCCGCGGCGTTGTCTGCCCCAGTCAAAAGCATCCCAACTGAAATCGCGATTACGGCTGCTTTAAACATCCTTACCAACTTTGGGGTAAATCGTATTGCGATTCTTTAGGAAGGGGCAAGTAACGAAAGTAATCGGTCGCTGATGGGGTTTGCGCCAGTACTTCGTAGTGACTGCCTCGAGTGTTGGAGTTCCCTGTCCCCGCTCTAGTCCGCGTGGCTCGTGGCCGGCGACACCTGCCCCGGCAACTGGCCTTTCTTGCGGCTCGACCGCAGACGCAGCCGGTCCATGTAAAGGTACACGACAGGAGTGGTAAACAGGGTCAGTGCCTGACTGACGATCAGGCCCCCCACGATGGTGAGGCCAAGGGGCCGACGAAGTTCTGAACCAGTTCCGGTGCCCAGAGCCAGTGGCAGCCCTCCAAGTAACGCCGCCGCCGTCGTCATCATGATGGGACGGAAGCGCAGTACGCAGGCTTCGTAAATTGCGTCGATCGGCGCTTTGCCTTCTCGCCGCTCAGCATCCAGAGCGAAGTCGATCATCATTATTGCGTTCTTCTTGACCAGGCCAATCAGCAGGATAATGCCAATCAATCCGATCACGTTGAGTTCGTTGTGGGTCAGTTTCAGCGCCAGCAGGGCGCCTACACCGGCGGAAGGAATCGTGGAGAGAATGGTTACCGGATGGATGTAGCTCTCGTAAAGAATTCCTAAAACGATGTAAACCGCCAGCAGCGCCGTGATGATCAGGACCGGTTGGTTGGCCAGCGAATCCTGGAACGCTGCCGCCGTTCCCTGGAAGCTGGCGTGAATGGTTGCGGGAAAACTAATGGAGCGTTCGGCTTTCTCAATGGCCGTGGTCGCCTGACCGAGCGAGATGTTGGGAGCGAGATTGAAGGAAATCGTCACCGCCGGCCACTGCCCTTGATGGCTTACAGCCAGTGAGGTGTTGGCGGGTCCGAAGTGCGCGAAGGTCGAGAGCGGCACCGTGTTGCCATTGGAAGAATGAACATAAACACTCTGGAGTGTATCTGGGCTCTGTTGAAACTGCGGAGCTACTTCCATGACCACGTGATACTGATTCAGAGGCTGGTAGATGGTCGAAACCTGCCGTTGTCCGAAAGCGTCGTAGAGCACGGTATCGATGTCTTGCGCGGCAACGCCCAGCCGCGAAGCAGTGTCACGATCAATGACCACATTGGCTTCCAAGCCCTTGTCCTGCTGGTCCGTGTTCACCTGCCTGAGTTCGGGAAGCGCGCGCAGTTTTTGCAGCAACTGGGGCGCCCATGTGTTCAGCTCATCCAGATCCTCACCCTGAAGAGTGAACTGATACTGAGCCTGGCTCAAACGGCCGCCAATTTGCAGATCCTGCTGGGCCTGCATGTAGAGCGTCGCGCCCGGGACCTCGGCGAACTTTTGGCTGAGCTCACTAATCACTAGATCGACGCTTATCTTCCGCTCGCCTGGCGGCTTCAATGTGATGAACATGCGTCCCTGGTTCATGGCTGTGGTTCCGCCGCAAAAGCCAATCATGTTTGAAACATTCGGGTCTTTCATCCCGATGTCGACATAGCGGCGCATTTTTTGGCTCATTGCGTCGAAAGAAATGTCCTGTGCCGCCTGCACCGATCCCTGAATCCGCCCGGTATCCTGCTGCGGAAAGAAACCCTTGGGGGCGTCTTTGAAGAGGTAGACGCTCAGGCAAGCCGTGGCGATTGTGATCAGCAGCACTGCGAACTGGTGGCGCAGGACCCATCGCAGCGCGCCGCCATAGATCCGCAAAACACCGTCGAATATCTTTTGACTGAAGCCAAACATCCGTCCATGCTTTTCCTCTTTAAGCGGCTTCAGCAATTGCGCGCACATAGTCGGCGTGGTAGTAAGTGAGACTGCCAGGGAGACAGCAATCGCGATGCTCAACGTGACCGCGAATTCGCGAAACAGGCGGCCGACAATTCCCCCCATCATGAGAATCGGGATAAATACCGCGATCAGAGACGTGCTCATCGAAAGCACGGTAAATCCAATCTCACGAGCGCCACGAAACGCAGCTTGGATTGGCGGCATCCCCTGCTCGAGGTAGCGGGTAATGTTCTCCAGCACGACGATGGCGTCGTCCACTACGAAGCCCGTGGAAATCGCCAACGCCATCAGCGACAGATTGTCGAGGGTGTATCCCAGAAGGTACATGACGCCGAATGTGCCAATCAGCGACAGCGGTACCGCGATGCTGGGAATGATGGTGGCGCGGACCGTTCTTAGAAAAACGAATACCACCAGAATGACGAGAACGACAGAAATCAAAAGAGTGATTTCAATGTCTCGCAGGGAAGCCCGCACTGTAGTGGTGCGATCCGAGACCACATTCAGCTTGATGGCAGGAGAAATGGAAGCCTGAAGCTGAGGCAGTAAGCCAAGAACGTTGTCGACGGTCTGAATGATGTTCGCGCCGGGCTGGCGGAAAACGATGAGAATCACCGCACGCTTGCCGTTGGAGAGACCGTAGATGTGAGCGTCCTCGACCGAATCCTGCACGTCGCCCACATCTCCCAGGCGCACTGCGGCTCCATTGCCCTTGTTGTAAGCCACGATCAGCGGGCGATAGTCGTCCGCGCGCATAATTTGATCGTTGTCGTTAACCGTCCAGGCGTTTACCGCGTTGGCCACTTCACCCTTGGGGCGATTTGCATTTGCCGCCCCTAGAGCCGTGCGGACTGCATCCAGGCCAATCCCAGACTTGTTGAGCAGATTTGGATCCAGCTCCGCGCGCACCGCGGGATTGGCGCCTCCACCTACATAAACCTGCCCCACACCACTCACTTGCGCCAGCTTCTGCGACAAGATGGAGTTAGCTTGATCGTAAATGTTGGGCAATGTGACGCTGTCGGAGGTCAGCGACATGATCAAAATCGGCGCATCCGCCGGATTCACCTTGCGATACCAGGGATTGCCTGGAAGGTACGATGGCAACTGGCTGCGCGCCGCATTGATGGCAGCCTGTACGTCGCGGGCGGCCGCATCAATATTGCGGCTAAGATCGAACTGCAACACGATGCCAGTCGAACCCAGCTGGCTGACGGAAGTCATTTGATTGATGCCAGCAATCCGGCCAAATTGCCGCTCCAGAGGAGTTGCGACCGCGGAGGCCATGGTCTCTGGACTTGCGCCCGGCAGACTCGCCGCCACCTGGATCACCGGAAATTCGACCTGGGGAAGCGGCGCGACCGGAAGCCTGGTGAAAGCAAGCACTCCCGACATCAACAGTGCCAATGTCAGCAGCGACGTTCCAATCGGCCGCTTAATGAAGGGAGCGGAGATATTCATGACTTAGTCTCCGACCGCCGGTTCTTCTACTGGATGTACGACGCCCAACCCTTCAAATCGTTTGGCCAGCCGGTCGAACCACAAATAAACCACCGGAGTTGTGTACAGCGTGAGTGCCTGGCTCACCAACAAGCCGCCCACGATCGTGATGCCAAGCGGATGGCGAAGTTCCGATCCCGTCCCGCCGCCGAGCGCCAAGGGCAAACCACCAAGGAGCGCGGCCATAGTGGTCATCATGATGGGGCGGAAGCGCAGCAGGCAGGCCTGGAAGATAGCTTCCTCGGGCGGCTTGTGCTCCACCCGCTCAGCCTCGAGCGCGAAGTCGATCATCATAATTGCGTTCTTCTTCACGATTCCAATCAGCAGGATGATTCCAATCAGTCCCACCACGCCGAGATCGTTCCCAGTCAGCAGCAGCGCCAGAATTGCGCCTACGCCTGCCGACGGCAGCGTGGAAAGAATTGTGATGGGGTGAATGTAGCTTTCATAGAGAACTCCCAGCACGATGTACACGGTCACAATGGCGGCCACGATCAGCCAAGGCTCGGTAGAAAGAGAATTGCGAAACGCAGCTGCCGTACCCTGAAAGGCGGTATGAACGCTGGGCGGTATCCCGATTTCCAATTCCGCTTGCTCAATGGCCTTGGTCGCGTCGCCCAGCGACACTCCCGGGGCAAGATTGAATGAGAGAGTCACCACAGGAAACTGACCCTGGTGATTGACTGCCAAGGAAGTATTGGAAGTGTGGATCTGAGTAAAAGCAGAAAGCGGCACTTGTGTTCCGCTGCTTGACTTGACGTACAGATCCTTGAACGATCCCGGGTTCTGCTGAAATTGCGGGTCTACTTCCAGAATGACGTGGTACTGGTTCAACTGGGTAAAGATGGTGGAGACTTGCCGCTGCCCAAATGCGTCGTACAGCGTATTGTCGATCTGTTGCGGAAAAATACCGAGCCGGGAAGCGGTATCGCGATCGATCACCAGGTCCGCCTGAAGGCCCCCGGCCTGCTGGTCGCTCGCCACATCGCGCAGTTGGGGCAAAGTACGGAGCTTGTCCACCAACCGCGAAGACAAACTCGCCAGCTCGCGAGCGTCAGCATCTTCAATCGTGTATTGGAATTGGGTGCGGCTGACACGGTCTTCCACCGTCAGGTCTTGTATCGGCTGCATGAAAAGCGTGATTCCTTCGACCTCCGCCACTTGCGGCTGCAGCCTGCGAATAATGTCCGATGCGGTTGTTTTGCGCTGATCGCGCGGCTTGAGGTTGATCTGGATGCGGCCGCTGTTGGGCGTAAGGTTGGTGCCGTCCACACCGATGAAGGAAGACAAACTCTCGACGTCCGGATCTTTAAGAATGACGCGGGCGAGTGCCTGCTGACGCTGTGCCAGCGCCGTGAACGAGATGTTCTGCGGGGCGTCGGCAATAGCCAGGATCACGCCCGTATCCTGGACCGGGAAGAAGCCTTTGGGCACGACCACATACAAAAACAATGTGAGGACGAGGGTTCCGGCGGTGACCATCAAGGTGATGGTCTGATGCCGGAGCACAACTTTCAGAGTGCGGCCGTAGAAGGCAATCACCCGGTTGTAGAAATTCTCGGAAAGGTTATAGAAGCGGCTCCGTTTCGCTGGATCTCTCCGCTTCAGCAACTTGGCGCACATCATCGGCGTTAAGCTTAGCGAGACCGCAGCCGAGACCAGAATGGTCACGGCCAAAGTGACCGCGAATTCGCGGAACAGGCGGCCGACGATATCGCCCATGAACAAGAGCGGAATCAGCACAGCGATCAGCGAAACCGTCAGCGAGACAATCGTGAATCCGATCTGCCCGGCGCCTTTCAGCGCGGCGTCCAGCGGAGAATCACCCTCCTCCAAATAGCGGTCGATGTTCTCAATCATGACAATGGCATCGTCCACCACGAAGCCAGTGGAAATGGTCAGAGCCATGAGGGTGAGGTTGTTGAGACTGTAGCCGAGCAAATACATCACGCCGAAAGTTCCCACGATGGAGAGCGGCACGGCCACGCTGGGAATCACGGTCGCGGAAAGATTGCGGAGAAACAGGAATATCACCATCACGACCAGGGCAATGGTGAGCATCAGCTCGAATTGAACATCCTTCACCGAGGCCCTGATGGTGACAGTGCGGTCGGTCAAAATCGAGACGTTGACCGCAGCCGGCAACCCGGCCTGGAGTTGCGGCAGCAATTTCTTGATCCGGTCCACAACGCCAATAATGTTGGCGCCGGGCTGGCGCTGAATATTGACGATGACCGCAGGGTCCAGATTCATCCATGCGGCCTGCATTACGTTCTCGATTCCGTCAGTCACCGTGGCCACATCGGAGAGGCGCACCGGAGAGCCGTTTCTATAAGCCACGACAATGGGGCGGTACTGGTCGCCCGACACGAGTTGGTCATTGGCGCTGATGGTAAAGGACTGGCGCGGACCGTTGAGCGTTCCCTTGGCTTGGTCGACGTTGGCAGCAGCCAGCGCGGTTCTCACATCTTCCAGGCTCAATCCATAAGAGGCCAGAGCGGTGGGATTTGCCTGAATTCGGACCGCCGGCTTCTGCCCGCCGCTAATCGAAACCAGTCCCACGCCCGTAACCTGGGAAATCTTCTGAGCCATTGCCGTATCCGCAAGATCCTCAATCTGCGAAAGCGGCAGTGTCTTGGAAGTAAGCGCCAAGGTAAGAATCGGTGAGTCCGCGGGATTTACTTTGCTGTAGACCGGCGGATTCGGGAGGTCCTGCGGCAGGTAGGTCTGAGCCGCATTGATCGCGGCCTGCACCTCTTGCTCCCCGATGTCGATATTCTGATCGAGGTTAAACTGCAGCGTGATGACCGAGCTGCCAAAGGAACTGGTCGAGGTCATCTGGCTCAGGCCGGGGACCTGACCAAACTGTCGTTCCAGCGGCGCCGTCACCGACGATGCCATCACGTCGGGGTCGGCGCCCGGATAGAAGGTCATCACCTGAATGGTCGGGTAGTCCACCTCCGGCAGCGCTGACACCGGAAGCTGACGATAAGCTACGATGCCCACCAACATAATGGCCACCATCAGCAAAGCCGTGGCCACGGGGCGGAGAATGAACAGACGCGACGGATTCATGGAGTTCCTGAATGCTGAGCATTCGGAGAAGGACCGCCCGAACCATTGCTCCCGGAGGCTTGCGGCGGATTTCCGGATGGAGTCGCCGGGCGGATTTCGATCTTGCTGCCCTCCTGCAACTTATCCTGGCCGTCGGTCACCACAACTTCGCTCGGGGAGATTCCGCTGGCGATTACCGAAACGTTGTCTTGCGTGAAGGCAATGGTCACCGGGCGCACATTCACCGTGTTGTCCGACCTCGTCACGAACACATAGGTTCCCTGCGGGCCCCGCTGGATCGCCGCCGCCGGGACCGCGGTACTGTTCTTCCGAACCTCCAGCAGCAAGCGGATATTCACGAATTGATTTGGCCAAAGCGCGTTGTCTTTGTTGTCAAATACGGCTTTGAGCTTGCCGGTGCCGGTGGTCGGGTCGATTTCGTTGTCGATCGTCAACAATTTGCCGGTGGCAAGCTTGGTTTGATTGTCGCGTCCGTAGGCGTCCACCGTGAGCGTGTTCTTGGCCATTTGCCGCGACACGGTCTGAAGGTTGTCTTCCGGCAGGGTGAAGAGGACCGCGATGGGCTGAAGCTGAGTGATCACGAACATGGCGTTCGTGTCATTGGCGTGAACGATGTTTCCCGGATCGACTTGCCTCAGGCCAATCCGTCCGCTTACCGGCGCCGTGATGTGGCAATAGACGAGATTCAGCTTGGCACTGTCAATGGCTGCTTGATCATTGCGAACCGCGCCTTCAAATTGGTTCGCCGTCGCCTTCTGGGTATCCACTTGCTGCTGGGACATGGCCCCGGATTCCTGCAGCAGCTGTTTATACCGATCGTAATTCAACTTGGCATCGCGCAGTGCTGCTTGATCCTTGAACTGAGTCGCTTGGGCCTGGTCCAGCGCAACCTGATAGGGACGCGGATCAATAAGGGCTAGAACGTCGCCTTTGTGTACATTCTGCCCTTCTTTGAAATTCACCTGCATCAGCTCGCCGTCGACTCGGCTTTTCACGCTGACGGTGTAGTATGCAGTTACCGATCCCAGACCGGTGAGGAAGTAGGGTATGTCACGGCGCTCGGCTGTCGCCACTGACACCGGAACCACGGGCGCTACATTCGCCCGCGCGGAAGCGGGTCTAGGGTCGCTGCCTCCGCAGGCTGACAAGCACACGCTCAGCAGCAGAATGAGTCCTAGCACGGAGTTCGCTAGCGTGGGGAGTCGCCGGACTTGCATAGCCAGCGGTTGCAGGAAGGTAGAACTTTGCCCTTCTTGTGCCGCCTCCGGCTTGCCGGAAGCCGTTGTCATTCGCCGACCTCTTTCTGCAGGAAAGCATGATGAATTCAACATAGTTGTAATCGTGCTAGTTCAGCACCCAAGGGTTGGACGCTTGAATCCCAACTCAGGTTGCGGATTATTAAGCCGCTGACGGAAAGGGACCGTTGCCGATGATTATCGTCCAGAATCAATTTTATCCTCAAACAAAAGAAGCACTTGCGATCTTTACAAAAAATTACCTTCGTTGACCCATTCTTTACGCCAGCGACGTTGCTGGCAACGTCGCCGCTCGCAACGTCCATTATTTAGGCTCAGTCGCTCGGGCTGACGCGAGCCCACCTTCTCGCGTATATTGTTCCGACTCTACCCGCAAGTGTTCCACATGGCTGAAACGAAATCCAAACCGGCGGTCACAATTCGCGACCTGCAGAGTTTTGAAGACCTGAAGCAGGTCGAAGAGGTCGAGAGGGAAGTCTGGGGACTCTCCGACCTCGACACCACGCCTCTCACTCTGGCCATCGCAACCAAGGAGGCGGGGAGCATCTGGGTGGGCGCCTTCGACGGCGCCAGACTGGTCGGCTTTGCCTTCGGTTTTCCGGGCATGGAGCACGGTCAGTTGATTGTGCACTCCCATATGTTGGCGGTGCGCGAGCCCTATCGTAATTCGCGCCTAGGCTACAAGCTCAAACTGGCACAGCGCGAGCGGGCATTGGCGCTGCGCATCGATGATGGTCGAATAAACGATGGTCGAATCAATGATGTTCGCGCTAATGACGTTCGCACCAACGACGTTCGCATCCACGAAATGACTTGGACCTTCGACCCCTTGCAGAGCAGAAACGCACATCTGAATTTCGCGAAGCTGGGGGTAGTGTCGGAAAGCTACAAAGTCGATTTTTATGGACCAGAAACTTCCAGCATTCTGCACCGCAATGGCACCGATCGCCTGTGGGTGACCTGGCCGCTGGCGAGCCGCCGGGTCCAGGAGCGGCTGCAGGGAAAAGACAGCCGCGCCGAAATCCTGGACGCGCTTTCAACCTTGACTCCTTTAGTCCAGTTCAATGGCGATGGCAAGCCGGTTTGCACCGACCTCGCAGCCGCCTTGAGTCGGCAAAGAATTGCGATTGAGATTCCCAGCGACATTAGCTGCGTGGAACGAAAAGACCCGGCCCTGGCCCGAGAATGGCGACTGCAAACGCGTTGGGCTTTCACCGAAGCGCTGAAAGAAGAATTCTTTGTGGCGGAATTCTGCCGCACCGTCCGAGGCCAACAGGGCCCGGGAGTCTACCTGCTGGAGAAAGCGAAAGTTGGGGAGTACGTGCCAGAGATGAGGCGCAAACCGGGCAATTCACGCTGATTCGCTCCCCCATTGTCATCTTGAGAGCGGAGTCGAAGGATCCCGGCACGGCAAGCCCCCCTACGATGATCCGAGGTGTTCTCCCTTTGCGGCTCTCTCAGGCCGCCGGAGTGATGGGGTAGCATGGAGGAAACCGCGACATGCCTCCTTCCCGCCCCAATCCGATCATTCTTTATGACGGCGTCTGCGGCCTCTGTAACCGCCTCGTCCAGTTCGTTCTGAAACATGATTCGCAGGATCGTTTCCGGTTTGCCTCGTTACAGAGTAACTTTGCCGACCCAGTACTGCGACGGCACGGCGCCGCTCCCGAGAATCTCGACACCATGTACGTCGTGCTGGATCACGCCCTCCCGGCAGAGCGCCTGGCGTCGCGATCTGAAGCCGCTATTGTTATCTTGAATGAACTCGGCGGAGGGTGGGGCGCTCTGGGTCTGGCGCTGCGAGTGTTGCCTGGATGGTTGCGGAATTGGGGCTACAATCTCGTAGCGCGAAACCGTCACCACATTTTCGGCAAGCACGATTCTTGCCCTATTCCCAATGAAAAAGACCGCCGCAAATTTCTAGACCTGCAGTAGACCGCGCAAAGAGAGTCGGGGTGTACTTCTTTATTGCCCTCAGGGTGGCAGACAAGAACTCCCTCTCCGGAGTAAAATGCTGTGCGGTTCACGCTTTGTGCGGTCCAGACCCTCGCGAGGAACAAGCATGGCAGAGAAGGCTTCCATTCCCACTTCCGATACCAACATTGACTCCGTCCTGCGGGAACAACGCAGGTTTGAATGTCCGGAGCACTTCCGCCAACAAGCTCACATCAAGAGTTTGGAAGAGTATGAGCGAATCTATCGCGAATCGGTGGAACATCCCGAAAAGTTCTGGGGAGGCATCGCGGAAGAATTGCACTGGTTCAAGAAGTGGGACAAGGTTTTGGAATGGAACAACCCTTGGGCCAAATGGTTCGTAGGCGGCCGGATCAATCTCTCGTACAACTGCCTGGATCGCCATGTGCAAACCTGGCGCAGGAATAAGGCAGCACTGATCTGGGAAAGCGAGCCCGGTGAAGTTCGCACCCTCACCTACCAACAACTGCATCGCGAAGTGCAGAAGTTCGCCAATGTGTTGAAGTCGCTCGGGGTCAGGAAGGGCGATCGGGTCGCCATCTACATGGGCATGACTCCGGAACTCCCGATTGCCATGCTGGCCTGCGCCCGCATAGGAGCGCCGCATACGGTGGTGTTCGGCGGATTTGCCGCGAACGCACTGGTCGACCGCATCCATGATTCGCAGGCGGTGGCCGTGATCACGCAGGACGGTTCCTATCGCCGAGGCTCCGAAGTCAAACTATTTCCAGCAGTCGAAGAGGCGCTGAAGTCCTGTCCTTCGGTAAAACACGTCATCGTCTACCAGCGCACTGGTTCGCCAATCCAACTGCAGCCCGGTCGCGATCACTGGTGGCATGAGCTGATGGCTTCCGTCTCGGACGAGTGCCCAGCCGAACCGCTTGACGCCGAGCATCCGCTCTACATTCTTTATACCTCCGGGACCACGGGAAAGCCCAAGGGCGTCGTACACACAACGGGCGGCTATTCCGTCGCTACTTACATCACGACGAAGTGGGTGTTCGATCTTAAGGAAGAGGACACTTACTGGTGCACTGCCGACATCGGATGGGTCACCGGCCACAGCTACATCGTCTACGGGCCGCTACAGAACGGCGCTACCAGCGTGATGTACGAAGGTGCGCCCAACTGCCCGGAGCCCGATCGCTTCTGGAGCATCATCGACCGGCACCAGGTGAATATCCTCTATACTGCGCCGACCGCGATCCGAACCTTTATCAAGTGGGGAGAACAGTGGCCACGAAAGCACCGGCTCGACAGTCTGCGGCTGCTAGGCACGGTCGGAGAGCCGATCAATCCCGAGGCCTGGATGTGGTATCGCGAAGTGATCGGTCACGAGAAGTGTCCTATCGTCGACACCTGGTGGCAAACCGAAACCGGTCAAATCATGATCACGCCCTTACCCGGCGCGGTGGCCGCAAAACCGGGTTCGGCCGCACGCCCGTTCCCCGGAATTGTGCCTGATATCGTCGACATCGAGGGCAAGCCGGTGCCCGCCGGTTCGGGAGGATTTCTGATTATCCGGCAGCCCTGGCCGGGCATGCTGCGCACCATCTACGGCGATCCCGACCGCTACGTAAAGCACTACTGGTCGCAAATTCCCGGTGCGTACTTCACCGGAGACGGCGCGCGCAAAGACAAAGACGGCTATTTCTGGATCATGGGCCGGGTGGACGACGTCATCAACGTCTCCGGACATCGCTTGAGCACGATGGAAGTAGAGTCAGCGCTGGTGGCGCATGAAGCGGTGGCGGAAGCCGCGGTGGTGGGCCGTCCGGATGCCCTCAAAGGCCAAGCCATTTCGGCGTTTGTCACGCTTCAGCAAGGCCGGGAGCCCACTCCGGAGTTGAAAGAGGAACTACGGCGCTGGGTAGCCAAGGAAATCGGCGCCATGGCCAAGCCCGACGACATCCGCTTCACCGACATGCTGCCCAAGACACGCAGCGGCAAAATCATGCGCCGCCTGCTGCGCGAGCTGGCCACCAGCGGGGAAGTCAAGGGCGACATGACCACGCTCGAAGATTTCAACGTGATCGCCCGGCTCAAAGAAAGCGAAGACGCATAGCTAGCGATGAGCGTGGACCGCGTGCCTTCTACGCCGAGGCTGCCGGGTACCACACTCCCCCATCCCAACTCTTGAGCTTCGACCCCTGACCCTGCTCAAAGCCGCAGAGACTGGCCATGCTCGCGGATATCTCGTCTTCCGCCAGCGCCTGTCCGATCAACTCCTTCGAGCCTCCACCCACGTGTTCCAGCATGGTGCGCGCCAGCACACGTACCCCGTCGTCGGATGAAGCCAGCGCCCGGATCAATTCCAGCCCAGCATCTTCCTGCCCGAATTGTGCCCAGACCATCCCGCATAGGACCAGATAATTCGCATCCATAGAATGCCTCCTCCTTCCAGCCAACTACTTGAGAGTCTCATCTACAGAAGCGAGAGAAGTGACACATTTGTGTCAATTTATTGTGAAAATCGACTGACAATCCAATCACAAAATTCTGCAATGCAGCAGGTCTTGGGAGGTCACCGAAACGGGTCCAACCGGACAAGGTCTGATGTCGCTGGTAAACCAACCGCGTTTCACTTTCGTAACTCGCCGAATGCGAAACCGAGGAACTACTCTCTTCTGCGGGAGTTTTTGACGGACATGATCAACAAAATTTCGAACTCGCTTTTGATCCTGGCAATCGGAGGCCTGATATTTACCGGTTCGGCCATTGCCCAAACCACAACCACGTCCACCTCAGGCGCCGGACCGGGCGTTGTCGACCCTGGTCATCCCCGGGTGAATCAGGTAAACCGTCGCGAAACCCGGCAGCAGAATCGCATCGCCAACGGCGTCAAGAACGGTTCCCTGAGTCCGAAAGAAGCCAGCCACCTGGAGAACCGCGAAGCCCGTCTGCAAACGCGGGAACAGAAAGACATGGCCGCGCACAACGGCCACCTGACCAAGGCGGAACAACGCGGGCTTAACCGGCAAGAGAATCGCATCAGCCGGAGTATCCATCGGGACAAGCATAACTAGGTTTCTCCCCGAGCCGGCATCCACGAGGGCTGAGCCCGCAGAGTTTGGCGCGCCAGCCCTGACGCCCCTTGCCTTTAGCAACAGCCGTTGAGAAATCTGCTGGTTGGGCAACCTGGTCGCGGGTTCACGAGCGGGAAAGTTCCCCTGAAACCCGTGATGCCGGAACCCGCAGCACCAGCAACCCGCCTGCAATTGCGCACAACATCATCAGCGCCAATCCAGATGAAAACGATCCCGTGCGACTGTTCAGGTAACCGAACGCAAAAGGGCCGGCAAAACCCGCCACGCTCCCCACGGCATTCACCATTCCCACTCCCGCTGCCGCTGCTGATTCACTAAGGATTTCGGTTGGTATCGCCCAGAAGGGCGGAAGAAACGCATGGGTGATGCATAGCATGGCAAAAAGTGTGACCGAAGTTGGGGTTGAGGCAGGCAGGGTGATGAGCCCGAACAACGCTGTTGCTGCGATGAACTGCGGAACCGCTGAGTGCCAGCGCCGTTCCCGCGTCTTGTCCGAATGCCATCCGTTGATCAGCATTGCAATGAGCGACGCCACGTACGGCACGGTGCCGAGCAGGCCGACCCGCACATCCGAAAATCCCGATTGCCGTTTCAGCATGGTGGGCAACCAGAAAGCAACCGTGTAGAACACGAAGTATTCGAGAAACGCTACTGAGGACAGCAACAAGACTGGACGATAACGCAGCGCCTGCCACGTCGTTATCTTCTGTTTGCTGGCAGGCTTTTCTTCTTCCAACGTTTGTTCAATCCACTGCCGCTGCCCCGGAGCCAGCCACGCGGCTTCCCTCGGCCAGTCCGTCAGGTAGAAGAATGCAACCGTGCCCAACAGAACTGCCGGCATGCCTTCCAGGACGAACAGCCAACGCCAACCGTCCACGCCCAGCCAGGGATGGCCGAGAATCCATCCTGCGAGCGGCGACCCCACGATGAATGACAGCGGAATGGCCGCCATGAAGTTGCTTCCCGCCTTGGCGCGGTCCTCGCGAATGAACCAGTGACTCAGGTAAACAATGACACCAGGGAAAAAACCGGCCTCCGCCGCACCCAGGAGAAGGCGCGCGCCATAGAGCTGGTCCGGAGTGTGTACCAGCCCGGTCAGCACCGTCAACGATCCCCACGCGATCATGATTACAGTGATGCAACGACGCGCGCTCCAGCGTTCAACCATGAGCGCGCCCGGAATCTGCAACGCGACATAGCTGACGAAAAAAATGCCCGCGCCCAATCCAAACACCCGGTCGCTGAACCCCAGCGTCCGAGACATCCCGATCGCGGCATAGGCCACGCTGGTGCGGTCAAGATAATTGGTGATGTAAAGGACGAAGAGAAATGGAAGCAGCCGTATGGCGACCTGGCGGCGCGTATGGTCCGCAAGCTTGACCTCCGCCGCGGGCGCGAGCGCGCCTGACGTACGTGGAGCCACTGCCACTCGATTGCCTCCGGTGCCAGCAGTTCAGTTGAAACGGGCGGGCCAGTATACCGCAACTCCTTCGTTCACCGGACGGGAATAGGCGGCCACTGTAGAGACGTAGCTTGCTACGTCTCCCTAGCTGCGGCCAAATGGCTGCGCGAAAGACGCCCAAAGGGAAGCGGGAACGGAAGAGAGAATGCCAGTTCTAAGACGGATTTCCCACCGCAACACGTGGGATCAAACAACCTAGATTGGACAAGCGAGTCCCGGGCAGCCCGCTCAATTTTCTGACTCGATCTCACCGCTCGCTGCGCAGCGCGAGTTTCCTCTCCTCCGGCGTCATCTGGTTCCACAGGACTTTCAGGTCTTGTTCGATGCGGGTATTGCCTGGGTCCTGGTGCAGCGATCGCCCGAACCAGCGATAGGCGGTGGGCAGGTCACGAGTGGCGCAGTGACCCGTTGCATACATGGTACCCAGCACATTCTCAGCGTTGGCGTTGGAGTGCTGAGCCGCTGCCAGCAAGTTTTTTCTCGCCCGAGCGCAGTTTTCAGGCACTCCGTTTCCGTAGAGATATCTTTCGCCCTCCGTTTCCAGAGTATCTACCTTGGACGCCGATGCCGTCGCTGGCCGAGCTCGCACCTGGGGCGATTTTCGTGCAGGCCCAGGCTGACTTGCACCCTCTTCGGAGTCATGGGGCTTCGCAACGACCGCTGTAGCCGCAGAACTATTTGGCTGCGCCTGACTGGATGGCTGTAATTGATCCGCCTGCGGAGACTGAGCTGAATCGGCCGAGCTTGACCCCGCAGCCGCGGCTGGAGCGGCAGACGGTGGAGTTTGCGCCTGCGCCGCCGGCCCTTGATCGCCGGCTCCCGTGCTCGGCTTCTCGACCTGAGTGCCCGCATTCGCGCCGTTCGCCGGAACTGCCTCCGAAGTTGAGTCCGGCCCGGCTGGCGAAGAAGAATTCGGATCCTGATTATCATTGGCGCGACTGGCATTAGCAGCCGGCGGCGGACTATTTAGAAACCTGGAGGCTACCACCCGCAAGTCTTGTCGCCAGTGCCAGGCCGCCGCAGCAACCGCTGCAATCAGCAGAATCAGAATCAGATTCCGGCCGCGGTGGCTGGGCGATTCATCTTCCAGCAAGTAGCTGAAACTTCTAGCGTCAGATGGTTCATTCCCTAAGCCGAGAAACGAAGGCCCGCTGACTTGCTGCGGAACAATCTCTTTCGGCGGTGGGACCGCGGGCGGGAGGACCGCAGGCGGGGGGACGGCGGAGGAGGGAACCCGCTTTGGCGGAGGCACCGGCTGAGCCCCACCAGGTCCCGGAAGACGCAATTCGGCGGCGCACATCCCGCAAAAGCGGTGTTGCGGGAAGTTTTCATAGCCGCACTTTTCACAACGTACGAGCATGGATACTGGCATAAGGATATACCGACTTTAGATGGCATGTCGGCGATTTTCGGTTGGTTGACTGACTCGTCTTGGAAACCGCTCACAATTCAACGCTTAGGCAGTTTTTCTCTCTCTCTCGTCACACCTTTTCCCCAGCTACATAACCTGTCCCTTCGAGTAGGCCTGCGACTGCGCCTGCAAGAATGCTCCGATACTTCCGGACAGGGACTTTCGCCCGATACGCTGACCACACACTGCAAGCAATGGATACGATCACCCTACAACTCCTCGCTCACTGACCTTCCCACCGCACCCGCAAAAAGTGCGGGACACGAGTTCACTCGTGCCGTAAAGTGCTGAAAACACCCTGGGCTAGCCCCCGAGGCGAGGATTTTCAACCCGAGGCGACTTTTTCCGCAGCGTGTTCAGTCTGTGCCGCCAATGCTTTTGCTTCGATTCAGGCCCCGCACGGGCCCCCTCGCCCCCCTCGCCAAAAGCTACGTCTTGGGCAGAACGATTATGTTCTGGGGGTTGGTTATCGTGTACGGCGACCCAGGGGCTTGTCTGACGCTCGTCGGAGTAATCGTAAATACGAACAGCTTGCCGGCGGACCGGCTGATGGCATACAGGTGATTGTCATTGTCCCAGAACGACTGATCCACCTGGTCCTTCGTGAGCAGTCCGGTATAGTACGTAATCGGATGGCTCCCATTGAAATGGAACACCTGAAGCCCCGGCATTCCGGCGACGGCAAGCAGCCTGCCCGATGGCGACATCGAAATATCGGTAGCGTACTTGAGCGCGGTCTTAGGCATTTTCCAAAAGGTGCTTTTCGTGGTCAGGTTTCCGGAGCTGTCAGCGGTATAGGTCGCAAGCTGTGGCGGGCCGTCCGGTTGCCATGATTGTCCGTTGTATGCCTGGAAGGAGATGGCCAGGTGATTCGTTGGATCGGCGGTTGGTAGGGAAGGGCAGTAGAAATCCCCTTTCTTTGCAACCGGCATCGCCGGATTGATGTTCAAATCAGTCAGTGTTTGATCGCTGTTGCGCTTAAACCCAAAGATCAACGCCTCCATGTGATAACAACCTGATCCATATGCGTACACATTGTTCCCAGTGAAGCTCAGCGGTGCTTCGAACTGCACGCTTGAATCACCAGTAACCCCGAGATAACTCAGTCCGCCTGTGGAACGATCAATGTCAAGAAATTGGTATGCGTTGTTAGCGCACACGTTGCCGTCGTAGTCTAAGTCATACAATGTTGCGCCGGCATGGTCCAGGAACAGGGCAATTGGGCCACCGCAATTGTATCCATTGAACTGTTGGGCGTTGATCGAGGCGACCTGTTTGAGGGCGCCATCGGAAGCGATGGAAAATGAGTAGATGTAAATCCCGTTGGTGCCAAAAAGATATTTTCCGTTCACCGCCATGTCCTGCACATCCGCTGAAAAAGGCGAACCGGACACGGGGGTGAGCTTGCCGTTGGAAGCTGCGGCGAAAGCGTTAATCTCACTGGGACTGCTGGATACATAGACAAACGCGACGCGCGAGCGGCTGGCTGGGGCCTGAATGCTGGCGCCAATTTGTGTGGATGCGACCTGAGCGAATGCCACTTCTGTGCATAGCGTGGCGATTACACAAACGACGAGCTTGGTGTAACGTGTCATATTTCCTCTTTTCACTCCTGAGCGCTACTGACCCAAGTAGGAACGGACCAGCGGAGATCAGATGCCTAGCGAGAATGGGGGGTTGGCCTTTTCCCCTGTACGGACTGCAATCGGGTAGGCAACTCGGAAGCTATGCCGTTATTGGCCAAAAATCGCCACTACATTCACGACCGGTTTTGAGCGTTATGGCCTTCCATGAGAAGGCCGGTCTATGTCAAGTAGATTTTGATTTGCCCTTCCTAAAATCCACCTTCCTTCCTAGCGGAGGGTTTTCAGAGCGGCCC
>Ga0209118_1000084_pt1 | contig 67582 bp, 70 predicted proteins | sample BlaSpr_A8_Ref_M1_FD_187988 | JGI IMG/M metagenome (GOLD analysis project Ga0209118, IMG submission 187988) | Forest soil microbial communities from Thunder Bay, Ontario, Canada - Black Spruce, Ontario site 2_A8_Ref_M1 (SPAdes) (version 2) | ecosystem: Environmental > Terrestrial > Soil > Boreal... | reverse complement strand
GCCGGCCTCGTGGCAGGCGACCCCGACCGCGGCGATGGACTGCGAGCCGTAGACCTCTTCCGACAGCGCCAGGGTCTTGGTGGCCGGGTTGTAGTGGTCGGTGAGCATGCCGGAGGTCGCCACGATCTTGACGTCGCCGATGCCGGCCGCGTGCAGCATCTCCTGCGCCGCCTGCGCTCCGGTCAGGCCGCGGGCGGTGCGCACCTTCGAATACTTGCTGAACGCCGACCGGGTGCGCCAGGACGCCCAGAGCGATAGCAGCAACCCGGGCAGAATCCACAACATGTACTGAAAGTCGTAAAGGAACATACATCCTCCTCAGGACTGAGAACAAGGCCGTAAACGCCGCCATTTCAGGCCGGCGCCGGCGGCACGACCCCGACCTCGAGCTAGACTATCTCCATGGCCAAGGACGAAGAACGTCACCAAGCAGAGCAGGACGAGGGGAGGACCGGCGGAGAGCAGGGCAAGGTCGCGATGGTGACCGGCGGCAGCCGCGGGATCGGCCGGGCGGTGGTCGAGGCGCTGCTCGGGGCCGGCTACCGGGTGTACTTCGGCAGCAGGACCCAGGACTCGGTGACGCGCGCCCTGGCGGACCTCCGATCCCGTCATGGCGCCGCGGTTGCCGGACGGCCGCTGGACGTCCGCCGGCAGGAGCAGGTCGACGCCTTCGTCGAGTGGGTGATCGCCGAGGCGGGCCGCATCGACTGCCTGGTCAACAACGCCGGCATGGGGACCTTCGGGCCGGTCTACGGTCTCTCCGGCGACCAGTGGCGAGAGGTCCTCGACACCAACCTGAGCGGCGCGTTCTACTGCATCCGCGCGGTAGCGGCGACGATGAAGGAGCAGGGCGCGGGGTGGATCTTCAACATCGCCTCGCTGGCCAGCAAGAACGCGATGGTCGGGGGCGCCGCCTACAACGCCAGCAAGTTCGGTCTGCTCGGTCTCTCGGAGGCGGCGATGCTCGACCTGCGGCAGTTCGGCGTGCGGGTCGCGGCGATCCTGCCCGGAAGCGTCGAAACCAGCTTCGGCAGCCCGGGGGCGCGCGGCGGCGACCAGTCCTGGATGCTGGCGCCCGAGGACGTGGCGGCGATGGTTCTGCACCTGCTGACCTACCCCGATCGCGCCCTGCCGAGCCTGGTCGAGATGCGCCCGACACGCCCGCCCAAGAGGTAGGCACGCCGCGCCCCCGGCCGGGGGCTTTCTCGAAGGCTAGGGCTTGGCGGCGCCGGCTTTGTACTTGGCCAGGTCGTGGGCGCGCTCTTGCTTGTCTTCCGGGGCAGAGAGGGCCAGGGCTCGCTCTTGGGTCGAGACCGCCAGGCTGCGATCGCCGTGTAGAAAGAGGGCTCGTGCCAGGGTGGCGAGCGCCTCGGCGTCACGGTTCGCGGTGAGCGCGACGGCGCCGCGGGCAGCGAGCAGCGCGAGATCGAGATCGCGCGGCGCCAGCGGCTGCGCGGTGTCCGTGATGAGGCCGGCCAGCCGTTCGAGGACTTCTGCATCGGCGGCCGCATGCTCGCCTCGCTCCCCCTGCCCACTCCACTCGCTGACGACGAGCCGGCCGAAGGCCGCGGCCCGAGCCGGTTCCTTGGCTTCCACCAGCGCCCGATAGAGGCCATTTGCCGCGATCCCGGCGACCTCCGGATCGAGGCTCCTGGTCTGCTCGAAGAGCGACGAAGCCGCGGTCCAGTTCCGCGCCTTGCGCGCCGCGCGCAGGCGTTGCGCCGCGTCGACGGCCTGCAGCCGGCGGCGGTAGGTTGCTGCCGCCTTGTCGAGATCGTACGTGCCGGCGACGACCTGCGCGAGCGCCTGGTCCAGCTTCTCCGGGTGGCCAGAGAAGGCGACTCGTCCCTGGCGGTCGACGAGGAAAGACCAGGGCCACCCCTGAGCGCGCTCGAGCGCCATCCAGCGCTCGTAGTTCTTGCGCTCGGTGTCCCAGGCGATCGAATAGCCGACCGCGGCTCCCTTGTCTGCCAGGACCTTCATCGCCGCCGCGCGAGTGCTGCCGTAGTCGTCCGGCCCGGTCAGGCCCACGACGACCAGGCCGCGGTCCCGGTAGCGATGCTGCAGATCGGTCAAGTGCGCCATGCCGCCGATGCAGGGTCCGCACCACGGCGCCCAGATGTCGATCAGATAGACGTGTCCAGGCACCAGGCGGCCGATCGGCTCGCCCTTGAGCCAGTCGCCCACTTCGAGGCTCGGTGCGGGATCGCCCACCCGCGGCGATGCGCTCGCGCCGGGACCGGCGGCGCCAGCCGAAGCGGCGGCGAGCGCGCCGAGCAAGCCGAGCCTCAGCTGCCAGTGCCCCCGTCGGGGGCCAGTCATGCTGGACCTGCTGCGGCGTTTAGGGCAGCCAGGACGGCATTGGCAGCTTCCTGCAACGCCTCAAACAGATCCGAGTAGTGCAGGCCGTCGGAGATCACCATGAGCTCTGGGAAGGGGGCTAGAGAGTGTGCAGCGTGTCGGCGTTGCGCAGCACGTCCGGGCCAGCGGGGGCGGGCGAGCCGGGGCTGTTCTCGATGGTGATCCTGACCCCCTTGGTGCCGGCGGGCATGCGCTCGGAGCCGAGCTCGATGGGCGCTCCGGGCCGGGCGGCGAAGGTGCCGCCGCTCACCATCCCGCGATCGGCGACGAACCACAGCTGGTAGACCTTGCCGCCGGGGGGGGGCCGCAGCCCGCGCAAGGACATGTACCAGTGCTGGTGATCGGCGGCGACGAACAGCATGCCGCGCGCATCCGCCTGCTCCGGGGCCACTGCCCGCAGGTTGCAGACCTCGACTGCCGGCGAGGTCACCACCGAGAAGCCGTCGCGCAAGCTGCTGACCTGGGAGCTCAGGCGCCCCAGGCGGGCCTCGACCTCTCCGGCGTGCCGCAGCGCCGCATCGCGCTGCTCGGCCAGCCGGGTGATGGCGGCGCGCCGCTCGCGCAGGTCGAGGGCCAGCCAGCCGCAGGTACCGAGGAGCGCCAGGATCAGCGCCGCCGCCAACGCTGACTGCCAGCGAGAGCGACCGGAGCGGCTGGGGATGCTCGCGGACCGCGAGCGGCTCGCGAGGCTCCGCCCACCGGCGCTGCCCGTGACCGCGGCGCCGGCGATCTCCGTCGCCCGCGGTGGCGCCTGCAACGACTGTGACGGCTGTGGCGGCAGCTTGGGCGCCGGCGGACCGGAAGGCTCGGCGGCGGCAGACGTGCCGGTCGCCTCAGCCGCGCCGGTCGCCGGGGCCGCGGCGGTCGCCGGGGTCGCCGGGGTCGCGGCGGCTGCCTCCGGCCCCGCGATCGGCGCCATCAGCCGGCGCTTCACCTCGGGCCGCGGCGGGGCCGGCGCCAAGGCAAACGGCATCAGCCCGAGGACTTCATGGTAGAGGCGGGTGAGCGTCTCTGCCTCGGCGGCGTCTCCCGGCGGCGCCATCCGATCCGGGTGCTGGGCAGCTTCCGGGCCGGGCGCCGGCGAGACCGGCGCGCCGGACTGCGGCTGCAGCGCCGCGAGGGCCGCCAGCAGGGCACGATCCTCCGCTGTCAGTTCTTCGCTCACAGCAGTTGGCGGATCTCGTGACGCAGCGCGTTGCGCAGCTTCTTCATGGCGAGCAGGGTGCGTGTCTTGACCGTGCCCAGCGGCAAACCGGCCTTGGCGGCGATCTCGCTCTGGGTCAAACCTTGGTAGAAAGCCATCTCCAACACCTGGCGCTGCTCGGCCGGCAAGGCCGCCAGCTCGCGCTGCACGCGCTCGTGCCTCTCCTGGATGAATACGTTCTCGACCGCTTCCGGGGATGTATAGGGGTCGCCCAGCGCGCCCGCCCCTCCGGGCGCCGCCTGCGCGGTCGCCTCATGGGTGCGCTCCACCACCTTGCGGCTGCGCAGGCGATCGATGGCACGGCTGCGCGCGATCAACACCAGCCAGGTGGACACCGACGAGCGGGCCGGATCGTAGCGCTCGCCCCGGTTCCAGACCTGAACGAACACCTCCTGCAGGACCTCCTCGGCGTCGGCGTGGTTGTCGAGGATGCGGCGGGCGAGCGCCAGCAGGGTGGAAGCGAAACGGTCGTAGAGCTCGCCCAGCGCCTCCGGGCGCCGCTCCGCGACGAGCTTCACCAGCGCCGCATCGCTCAAGGCCGCCAGGGAACCGGTCTGAGATGAGGTAGGATCCATTCCCGCTGTCTGTCTAAGCCCTTTTGGCGACAATAGCATGAAGGCCCGGCGCCCCCGGGCCGGACGACCGGCCGCCATGACCCCCCATGGCGCGCCCATAGCGCCGATGGCGCATCGACCGCCCATGGCGCACCAGGGAGAGAGGCATCCGCCGATGAAGGAGAGCCGCCATGACAGCGGACCGTTGCAGCCCGCGATCCGGGTGATCATGATGCCCAAGGACACCAACGCCCTGGGCACCATCTTCGGCGGCATCATCCTGTCGTACATCGACCAGGCGGGCGCGGTCGAGGCGCATCGCCACGCGCCCGGGCGACTGGTCACCGTCGCCATGCGCGAGGTGATCTTTCATGCGCCGGTCTTCGTCGGCGACCTGGTCAGCTTCAACACCGAGACGCTTCGCCGCGGGCGCACCTCGATCACCGTCAAGGTGAACGTCGAGGCCGAGCGCGGCACCCGCGGCACCGGGCGGGTCAAGGTGACCGAGGCAGAGGTCATCTACGTGCACGTCGACGAGCACAACCAACCCGTGCCGCTGGCGCCGGCCCCCTGAGAGAGCACGCCGTTCGCAGCCATCTGGTACCATCGCCTACATGGCCAAGGCGCGGCGCGGCAAGCGCCTTTTCTCCTACGACGAGACCCTCAGCACCTTCCCCACGGTGCGCGACCTGACGGCGGCCGCGGTTCGCAAGATGGAGGCGCTCGTCAACTCCCTCGCCAGCCGCGACGAGCTCGAGTCTCGGCGCCAGGAGCTGGAAGAGGCCTGTGAGGAGATCGTCCGCGGGTGGGCCCAGGAGATCACCGCCGTCGGCTGCGAGGTCAAGGGCCTGTGGCTGGTCGACTGGGACAATGGCGACGGCTACTACTGCTGGCGCTTCCCCGAGGAGACCGTCTCCTTCTTTCACAGCTACGAGGAAGGCTTCGGCGGCCGCCTGCCGATCAATTAGCCGAGCCCGTCGAGCCCCGGCCGGCCATTGAGCCAGTGCAGGCAGCTAGCAGCTAGCCAAGCTCGCGCCGGGTCGCCTCGGCCAGCAGCCTCTCCAGACGATCCAGATCGAGGCCCTCGAGGCTGGCGGCCACGGCGTCGGCGCCGGCGAGCAGGTTCTCGGGGTAGGTGTGGGCGACTCCCAAGGTGAGCAGCCCGGCGGCGGCGGCGGCGGCGAGACCCGCCTGGCTGTCCTCGATCGCCAGCACCTCGTGGGGGTGGAGCAGGCGTTCCGGGAGGGGCGGCAGGGTGTTGAGAGCCTCGAGCGCTCGCCGGTAGCCTTCGGGGTCCGGCTTGCCCGCGGCCACGTCGTCGGCGGTGACCAGGACCTTGAAGCGGCGGGAGAGGCCGGCCTGGCGCAGGGCGCCCTCGATTTCCTCGCGCAGCGCCCCGCTGACCACGCCCAGCATCAGCCCGGCCGCCGCAGCACCGCCGACCAGCTCGGCGGCCCCCGGGAACAGCGGGTAGCCGCCGTCGTGCACGCGCTCCTGGTAGTACGCCGCCTTGCGGGCGATGAGGCGCATCAAGCGCGGCACGCTCGGGGTCTCGCCGGCGGCCTCGAGCACCGCCGCGAAACACCCCCGGTCGTCGAGCCCGAGATAGCGCCGGTAGTAGTCTTCCGCCGCCAGCTCGATGCCCTCCTCCGCCAGCACCCGCTGGAACATCTCGAGATGGATGGGTTCGTCGTCGACCAGCACGCCGTTGAAGTCGAACAAGATGGCCCGCAGCACGCAGCGATCATACCGCCCGCCCCGGATCGCCCCGATCGCCCGGGAATGCCTGAGACGCTCCCGGCCGTTTGGTACTCTGTGGGACCGGCTGCCCGGTTTGACTTTGCTCAACCTGGCCGGTATGGTGCCATTTGAAGGAGAGCTCATGGAAAACGTTCAGGCTCAACCCGTGCACCCTGAGAATAATGCGGCTGCCGACGGCGGCGCCGAGGAGCACCCGGTGACGTTGACCGCCAAGGCGGTCGAGATGGTCAAGATCACCCGCGGCCAGGAGGGGATCGATCCCTCCCACGGGCTGCGGGTCGCGGTGCGCGGCGGCGGGTGCAGCGGCTTCGAGTATGCGCTCGACTTCGAGGGCGAGGAGCGGCCGAACGACTGGGTCTATGACCAGCACGGCCTGAAGGTCTTCGTCGACGCGGTCAGCGCTCGCTATCTCGAGGGCACCACGGTGGATTACGTGCTCGGGATGAGCGGGGCCGGCTTCAAGTTCAGCAACCCGCGTGCGCAGGGCACCTGCGGCTGCGGTTCCTCGTTCACCGTCTAAGCCCACCCGCCTGCGGCGACCACCGACGGGCCGCGGAGCAATCGCTCCTGCGGGCCACGGAGCAAGCAATCCGGCGGACCGCTTCACGCCACCTACGCCCTGTCGCCGGTCGCCGCCCTCGGACGCTTGTCCGCGGCTTTCCGCGGCCCTACCCGTCACTTCGAGTCGACGATCGGCAGGGCGCGCACTTCCGCGCCGCCGCCGCCGGCCAGCTCCAGCCGGCTGCCGGGCGCGGCCGCGCGGCGGTGCAGGATCGCCAGACCGATCGGCAGCTCGAGCGCGAGCGAGTGGACCGCCGTGCCGAGCGTGCCCGCCTCGCGCCCCTCGAAGAGCAGCGCGGTTCCCGGGGCCGGCACCGCCGGGCCGTCGAAGACCAGCCCGCACAGCGCCTTCTGGACGCCGCCGCGGTAATGGATGCGGGCCACCACCTCCTGCCCCAGATAGCAGCCCTTGGTGAAGCTGACCGCTTCCGCGGCGCCGGTCTCCTGCGGGAAGTTCTGCGGCCCGAAATCCTGGCCGAAACGCGGCAGGCCGGACTCCGTCCTCACCACCTCCAACGCTTCGCGGCCGACTGGCACGGGGCGCACGCGCTCCCCGCCACCGTCTCCGCCTGGCCCGCCGGGCCCGGTCAGCAGCAGCTCCCGGAGTGGTTCCACCCGCGCGGCCGGCACCCAGAGGGTCAGCGCCGGCACTCCCAGGCGCTCGGTCCGCTGGACGGTGACCTCGGTGCCGCCGACGATGGCCCGGCAGTGGGCCCAGCGCTCTAGCTCGAATCCCGAGTTGATCTCCGCCAAACCGGACAGCCCCGCCAGGGCCGGCGCGGCGCCGGGTCCGGCCAAGGTGAGCGGCAGCACTTCCCCGAGCGGACGCATCTCGACACGGTCGGCAATGAGGTACTTCCGCAGGTGCTCGGCGATCGCCTCCTGGCGGCCGGGCGGCAGCTCCAGCCAGAAGCGGTCGGCGTGAGCGGTCACCACCACGTCGGCGAGAATGCGCCCCTGGGCGCTGGTGAAGAAACCGTAGGTCCCCTGTCCTGCCGCCAGGCCCTTGACCTCGCAGGTGACATAGGCATTGAGGAAGCGATGGCGGTCGGGGCCGAGCATCTCCATCGTGTCCGCCCCATCCGCCGCGTACCGGGTGGCGAGGCCGCACCCCCGCCGGAGCGCCTCGTACTCCTCTGCGAGCTGTCCCGGGCGGCCGGCAGAACCGGCCCCACTGCCACCCGCGGTCATCGGTGCCGGCGTGTTCGTCGCGCCCATGCCGTCGAGTCTAGACCATCGGCATAGAATGGGCCGCCGTGAGCATCGTCGAAGATTTCAAGCTGCACCGGCCGGGCGGCGGCGTGCTGCGCGGCGTGGTGGATCTGCCGGAGGCGCCCGGCTGCCGCCCGGCGGTGGTGATCTGCCATGGCTTCAAGGGCTTCATGGAGTGGGGCTTCTTCCCTCCCCTGGCCGAGCTGCTGGCGCAGCGCGGCTTCGTCACGGTGCGCTTCAATCTCGCCGGCAGCGGCATGCGGCCCGGCGACGAGCTGGTCAGCGATCCGCGGGCCTTCAGTGCCAACACCTATAGCGCCGAGGTCGCCGACCTCTTGCTGGTGCTCGAAGCGACCGGCAACGAGATCGCGCCCGACCGCGTCGAGCCCGGCCGCCTCGGCCTCTTCGGTCACAGCCGCGGGGGCGGCGCGGCCATCCTTGCGGCCGCGAACCAGCCCTGGCGCGACCGCATTCGCGCCCTGGTCACCTGGGCGGCCATCTCGCACGTCGACCGCTATACGCCGGAAGAGAAGCGGGTCTGGCGGGCGACCGGCGAGCTGCCGGTGGTCAACACGCGCACCGGACAGCAGCTCGCCCTCGGCCGCGGCCTGCTCGAGGACGTGGAGCGCCACGCCGCCGGCAGCCTGGACATCCTCGCCGCCGCCGGGAGAGTCGCCGCGCCTTGGCTGATCGTCCACGGTGCCGAGGACGAGAGCGTGCCCGCCGCCGAGGCGGCCGAGCTCGCTGCGCTTGCCGCCGGCCGCCACGAGCTGCTGCTGATCCCCGGCGCCGGACACACCTTCGGCGTCAAGCATCCTTTCGTGGGCCCGACGCCCTATCTCATCCAGGCGCTGAACGCGACGCAGACGTGGTTCCGGCGCCATCTATGAAGACACCTCGCCGTCACCGCTCGGCCGCATGAGCGTCACGGGGATCTCCTAGGTTCGGGTCGCCAACGACGCTACGCGCCGAGCTTCCATCCGGCGTGCCCGACCGCCGCACGGCGCCGGCGACAGAATTTGAGTGCTATGATCCTGTAGTTTGATAGATCAAATCAGGGAGAGGGCGACGACGATGGGGAACAGCCGTGGGTTGACGAGCAGCCGCGAAGCTCGTGGGTGGATGCGTCGCCGGATCGCGCCCAAGATCGGCAGCGGCTGGACCAGGGGACGGGCGGCAGCGGCTTGGATGAGGATGCGGCTGAGCGCGACCCGGAAAGGTCGCGGCAGGCCCACGGGGGGGACTTCGGTGGCGCTCGCGGCGGCATGGTTAGCGGCGCTAGGCGCCGCCGTGTGGCCCTTGCAGGCGCAACAGCCTTCGCCGCCACCAGTCTCCAGCCCGCCTCCCGCCGCCGCCGCAGCTGAGGAGACCGCACCGTCCCCGCCGGTCTTGACCACCGTCTTCCGCCATCCCGAGGGCCGGCTGTGGGTCGCGGGCCAGATGAACTTCATCTTCCAGGCCAACCTGCCGTTCCATTCTCCCTACAGCGGACCCAACAGCTTGCAGGCCAAGCCCGAGCACCGGCTGTCGCGGGTGATCACGCTGTACACCGGCCTGCGGCTGGGAGGCGGCGCCGAAGTGTTGATCGATGCCGAGAGCGCCGCCGGCCGCGGCATCAGCGACGCGTTCGGCCTCGCCGGCTACACCAACCTCGACGTGGTGCGGAACCCCCAGCTCGGCGGGGCACCCTACCTGGCGCGGGCGCTCTTCCATCAGACCTTCGCCCTCGGTCCGGAGAGGGTCGCCCACGACCGCACCCCGGTGTCCAGCGCCACCCAGGTGCCGGCGCGTCGCGTCGACTTCTGGATCGGCAAACTGGGGACGGTCGATCTCTTCGATCTCAACGGCCCTGGAAACGACAGCCATCTGCAGTTCCTCAACTGGACGGTGGACAACAACGGCGCCTTCGACTACGCCGCCGACACCCGCGGCTACTCCTACGGCACGCTCGGCGAGCTGCACGAGGGCCGCTTCAGCCTGCGCGCCGGCGTGATGACCATGCCCAAGGTGGCCAACGGCATCGACCTCGACCTGCGGCTCGATCGCGCTCGCGGCGAGAACCTGGAGGTGGAGGTGCGGCCGACCATCCGCGGCCGCCAGGGGGTGGTGCGGGTGCTGGCCTACCGCAACATCGCCGACATGGGGAGCTACCGCGAAGCCATCGCGGGCTTTCTCGCCGGCCGCGACCCGGTGCCCGACATCACCAAGTATCGCCGGCAGGGCCGCACCAAGACCGGTTACGGCCTCAACTTCGAGCAGGAGGTGACCGCGGCCGTCCGCATCTTCGGCCGCTGGGGGATCAACGACGGCCACACCGAGTCGTTCGCCTATACCGAAGTGGACGGCACCGTCGAGCTCGGCGCCGACCTGCGCCTCCATGACGAGAAGCACAAGCTCGGCGTGGTCCTGGTCGACAACCGCCTCTCGAACCTCCACCGCACCTACTTGGCGCTGGGCGGTCTCGGCTTCCTCCTCGGCGACGGCCGGCTGAGCTACGGCCACGAGCTCATCGTCGAAACCTACTACAACTACCGCATCTGGCGAGGCGTCTCGATCGCCGCCGACCTGCAGCACATCACCCATCCCGGCTACAACCGCGACCGCGGCCCGGTCTGGGTCCCCACCACCCGCCTGCACGTCGACTTCTGAACGCCACAGCCGGTCGCCGCATTGGGTGATCTGGTCACCGGTTGGCTGGATGCGCTTGCCCCGGCTTCGAAGAGTCAGGCCCGCAACACGTTTGTCGACGATGTCCCTAAGAACTACGACGATCTTCTTAGGCGCGGCAGCCAGTACAGCGATGCGGTGGGGTCGCGCCCTCGACTCATGGGCCATGCGTGTCAGCTCCAACGCAAGTTATGATAGGCTAGAACCAGCCCTCAGAAAGGGAGGTCTGTGATATGGCCCGGCTTGCCGTGATTCTTTTGTTTGGCGCGGCCTTCTGCCTTGCGGCATCGAGCTGCGCCACGCAAAGCGCTTCACTGAATGCCTATAACGACCCCGGATTCCACAGCAAATCGATCTCCTCTCTAGCTATTTTTCCCGTTCGGAACGCCCGCCTATCTCCCGGCGAGGCTCAGGAAGTGAACCGCAGGATCTTGGCCGGGATCGTCGCCAAGAACCCAAGCATCAAGTTGCTGAGCGCCGCGGAAGCAACTCGCCTGCTGAACGAAAAGTCTCTAGCGAGCGACTGGGCACGTTTTCTCGACAACTACTCTACTAGCGGAGTACCGGACTCCCAGGCACTCAAGAAGTTCGGCGAGGCTCTGGGAGTCCAGGCGATCCTTCAAGCTGAGATGGTAACTGTAGTGCAGGAGGATGGAGCCTTTGGACGGCAGCCCGGAACAACCCGAGTCACGGTCCGCGCCACCATGCTCAGCCTTACAGATGGCAAGTTGCTTTGGGAGGCCACTAAAAGCTCTGTGGAAGAATGGCGGACTCCACACCTCGTTGACATTTCAGATTCCATTTTTAGACGGCAACTGCAGGAGGCTGAGCGAGGGCTCGCAATAGCCGGCACATCTTTGAGAGTGCGCGGGATTGGCTCCAAGGTGGCTGCACGCTTCACCGTTCCAGTCAATCAGACAAGTCCAAGGTTCGGCAGGCAAAACGTGAACCTCATCGGACCTATGGTCAAACGCGCGGGCTCACTTCACATCATCCAAATTGAGAGGGCTATTCCGGTTCGCCTCGGAAGTAAGTAGCATGTTCAAACTACGGATCTGTAGAATCTAGCCGCCGCCGCTCTTCGAGCAAGGCCTCCAGCTCGGCGAGCGCCTCCAGGTCTCGCGGCCTGCCGGCGGCTCGCTTCCCCTGGATGAGGGCCGGCAGGTCGAGGCAGCGGCAGGCCTCTCCGAAGACCTCGATCAGGCTGGAGCGCGACACGAGATCGTCGTACCCGCCGCCACCGGTGATCTCGCCGAGCAGGTCCAGGTCTCCAAGCGTCGTCGTCAGGGTGAAGTTCAAGCCGCGTTCAAGGGTCTCGGCGTCCCAGCGGAAGGGTAGGCCGGGAGGAGCGCCTCGGAGGTAGGGCTGGTAGGGTGCCAGGGCTGCGACCAAGCGCTCCAGGTTGGTGCCGGCCCGGGAGTAGACGATGTCGACATCCTGCGTCAGCCTGGTTGCACCGTGAACGGTGGCCGCCATGCCGCCGACGAGAATGAAATCGATCTTGGAGGCGCTCAGCAGGTGGAGGAGCTGCTTGAAGTCGGTCACTGACGCCGCTCTCGGCTGCGCTGGCCGGCGCGGCGCAGCTCTTCGGCGAGCTTCTGGAGGTCCATCAGGTTCAGGATGCGCTCGTCGACGGAGCGCCGGAGGTTCTGGCGCAGCAGGGTCCGATCGACGCCCTGCTTGTAGAGCTCGACGACGGGGTCGGATGGTGGAGGCAGGTCGGGGTCGGGCATCGCTCTCTGGCCCGTGGACGTCCGAGACTCTATCACCGCCCGCCGGGCTTCCGGCGGCGGGCGCGGAGCTCGGCGAAGAGCTCGTCTACGGGCTCGATGCCGGGGGCTGGGAAGTTGTCGGGGTTCTCCCAGAACTCGGCCAGGTTGCCGCTTCCCCAGCTCTCGTAGACCGCTACCTTCAACATGAGCTGCAGCTTGTCGCAGGCCTTCACCAGGCGTGACTCCAAAGTGACGCCCTCCTGGTACTCGGCGTAGAGGCGGCGCGCCCGCTCGGGCAGCGGCGCCAGGACCTCGGCCATGGCCGCCGTCTCGGCGGTCCGCTTGGCGCCGTCGGGGAAGTAGCGGCCGGCGGTGCGGGGCAGGTCTCCGACCCGTAGCTCGGCCAGATCGTGCACCAGCGCGATCTCCACCGTCCGCGCCACGTCGAGTCCCGGGATCCGCTCGCCGAGCGCCCAGACCATGAACAGGACGTGCCAGCTGTGCTCGGTGACGCTCTCCGGGTCGGCCACCCCGCGCAGCACGAAGCCGCTGCGCGGGATCCGGTCCAGCACCTGCAGCTCGAGGAGGAGCTCCAGCAGGTTCTCGTTGCTGCGCAAGCCTCTACCGGCCGGACGCGAAGGTATCGAGCCAGCCCCGCGTCAGGTAGTCCGACAGGGTGATGAGGATCATGAACGCGAGCCACAGGAAACCCGAGACCACGGTGAGCTTGGTGAGGTTCGAGCTGTGGCGGACGTGCATGAAGAAGAGCACCACCGCCGTCGCCTTGAAGACCGCGATGCTCAGCGCCACGACGTCGTTGAGCGGACCGAGGTCGAACTTCGCCACCACGTAGGTGATGAGGGTCATGACGAGGAGGAAGCCGCAGGTCAGGAAATACGGCTTCCGCGAGGGTGCGTGCGCGTGCGTAGCGTCTGCGTGTACGGCCATCGTCGAGCTCACCTCGTCGTCAATGTCCCGAGTGCGCACCGATCAGGTACAGCAGCGGGAACAGGAAGATCCAGACGATGTCCACGAAATGCCAGTACAACCCGATGCACTCGAGCGGATTGTGCCATTCGGAGGTGTAGCGGCCCTGCCAGGAGGGCAGCAGCAGGTAGCTGAGCAGCCCGACGCCGACGATCATGTGCAAGGCGTGCAGCCCGGTCATGGCGAAATAGAGCGAGAAGAAGACCTCGGCCTGCTCCGGGTGGCAGGGCTCGCCGGGTGGGCAGACGTAGTGGAAGTGGGGGCCGGGCACCAGGTGGTGGTCGAACTTCTCCTTGTACTCGATGGTCTTGATGCCGAGGAAGGTGAGGCCGAACGCCATGGTGATCAGCAGGAAGGCGACGATCAGCTTGCGGCGGTTGATCTGCGCCGACCAGATGGCCAGCGCCATGGTCAAGCTGCTGCAGATCAGCACCGCCGTGTTGGTGCCTCCCCACACCACGTTCAAGTCCCGGCTGGCCTGCGCGAAGACACCGTGGAAGCGCTGGCGGTAGACCACGTAGGTGGTGAACAGCCCGCCGAAGAACAGGATCTCCGTGCAGAGGAAGACCCACATGCCGAAGGTCGACGCCTCGCGTTGCTGCTCGAGGTCGTCGAAGTGGTGCTGCAGCCGGACGTGGCCGGCGGTGGCGCTGCCGTTATGCAATGTGGGCCTCCTGCTGGCCGATGGCCCGGGCGTCCGGCGCGTACTGGTACGCCTCTTCGTCGACCACCACCGGGTAGTCGAAGTTGTAGGTCGGAGGCGGCGAGGTGGTCTCCCACTCCAACCCCTTCACGCCCCACGGGTTGGCCCCGGCCTGCTTGCCGTAGAACAGCGAGTAGAGGAAGTAGCAGAGCGGCAGCACGTAGCCGACGCCCAGAACCGAAGCCCCGGCGGTCGAGAGCACGTTCCACACCTGGAACTCGGGCGGGTACTCCCAGTAGCGGCGTGGCATGCCGAGGTAGCCGAGGATGAACTGCGGGAAGAAGGTGAGGTTGAAGCCGACGAAGATGAGCAGCGCCGACAGCCGCGAGGCGAACACCGGGTAGAGCTTGCCGGTAATCTTCGGCCACCAGTAGTGGAGGCCGCCCATGTAGGCCATGATGGTGCCGCCCACCATGACGTAGTGGAAGTGGGCAATGATGAAGTAGGTGTCGTGCAGGTGGAGGTCGATGCCCAAGGTGGCGATCATCACCCCGGTCAAGCCGCCGATGGTGAACAAGCCGATGAAGCCCAGGGCATAGAGCATCGGCGTCTCGTACGACACCGAGCCTTCGTAGAGCGTCGCCGTCCAGTTGAACACCTTGATCGCCGACGGCACCGCCACCAGCATCGACAGCAGCGAGAAGACGGTCGCCGCGTAGACCGATTCGCCGGTCACGAACAGGTGATGGCCCCAGACCAGGAAGCCGAGCACCGCGATGCCGATGCTCGAGAAGGCGACGACGGTGTAGCCGAACACCCGCTTGCGCGAGAACGCGGCGATCAGCTCGCTGATCACTCCCATGCCGGGCAGCACCATGATGTAGACCGCCGGGTGGGAGTAGAACCAGAAGAGGTGCTGGAAGAGGATCGGGTCGCCGCCCAGCCGCGGATCGAAGAGGCCGAGGTTGAGCGTCCGCTCGACGGCCACCATCATCAGGGTCACCGCGATCACCGGCGTGCCGAGGATCATGATCAGGCTGGTGGCGTAGTGCGACCAGATAAATAGCGGCAGCCGGAACCAGGTCATGCCCGGCGCCCGCATGCGATGGATGGTGACCACGAAGTTGAGGCCGGTCAGGATCGACGAGAAGCCGGCGATGAAGACGCCGATCGCCGTCGACACCACGTAACCGTTCGAGTAATGGGTGCTGAACGGAGTGTAGAAGGTCCAGCCGGTGTCGACGCCGCCGTGGATCAGCGCCCAGAGGGTGAAGCCGCCGCCCAGCACGTAGATGTACCAGGAGAGCAGGTTGATCCGCGGGAACGCCAGGTCCTTCGCCCCGATCATCAGCGGCACCAGGAAGTTGCCGAGGGTGGCCGGGATCGACGGCACCAGGAAGAAGAACACCATGATCACGCCGTGCATGGTGAACAGCCGGTTGTAGGTGGCGGCCTGCACCAGGTCGCCCTCCGGCGTCAGCAGCTCGAGGCGGATGAGCATGGCGAAGATGCCGCCGAGGGCGAAGAAGACGGTGATCGAGATCAGGTAGAGGATCGCGATCCGCTTGTGGTCCTTGGTCAGCAGCCAGGACTTCCAACCGTAGCCGTCGTGGAGATAGCTGGGACGGTCGAGAGCGAGCTCTGCGGTGGTCGTGTTGTCGCTATTCATGGTTCGGCTCTCACTTGGTCGTCGGGCCCGAGGCGGCAGGCATGGAGCCGGCCGGCCCGCCGTCCATCGGGCTCGACGTGCCGGGCGGATTGACGGCGCCGGTGCCCATGGCGGGCGCGCTGCCCAGCGACTTGAGATAGGCGATCAGGTCGATCAGCTGCTCCTCGCTGACCTGTCCCTGGTAGGTCGGCATGATCGGCTGCCATCCCTTGACCACTTTCGCCGCCGGCAGCAGGATGGACTCCCGGAGGTAGGATTCGTCGGCGAGCACCGTGCCGCCGCCCGCGAGCGGCACCTGATGGCCGTAGACCCCCTGCAAGCTCGGCCCGCGCGCCATCCAGCCCGGTCCCATCTCGTGGCAGGTATAGCAGGCCAGGCTCTGAAACAGCTGGGCGCCTGCCGTCACCGGCGACTGGGACCCGACAGGCCCGCCGGCCAGCCAGGCGGCGTAGTTCTCTGGCGACATCACCACGATGCTGCCCACCATGCGGGAGTGCTCCGCGCCGCAGTACTGGTCGCAGAAAAGATGGTAGGTGCCAACCCGGGTGGGCCGGAACCAGACCCTGGTGTAGGCTCCGGGATTGACGTCCTGCTTGAGGCGGAAGGCAGGGACGCCGAAGCTGTGGATGACGTCCTCCGAGGTCATCGTCAGCTTGACCGTCTGCCCCACCGGGATATGAAGGTGGTTGATCTCGCGGCTGCCGTTGGGGTGCTCGAACTTCCACATCCACTGCTTGCCGGTCGCCCAGTACTCGACCGCGCCGGGCGGCGCCTGGTGCTGGACGAAGAACACCCGGGCGCCCCAGAAGAACATCGCCAGCATGATGAGCAGCGGCACGGCGGACCAGATGATCTCGAGCCAGGGTCCACTCTTCTCGCTCTTGCCCACCTCGTCGGGGTGGCGGCGCCGGAAGCGAATCATGAAGACCACGATGAGCACCGCGATGAGCAGGGTGAAGAAGAGGCTGATCGCCAGCCAGACGCCGAACATGACGTCCACTTCGCGCGCCAACCCCGTGGCCTCTTCCGGGAAGAACGGTAACGAGGGCATGTCAGGCGGTTCCTAAGGGGTTGGGGCCCTGGTGCTCGCGCCGCAGCAGCAGCGCGATCATCGTGCCCAGGCCCACCACGCACAGTATTGCGCTGAGGCGGACGATGTTGAGGGTGGCGGCGCTGTACCTGCCCTGCACCGGGTCGTAATGGAAGCAGTAGAGCAGCACCTGGTCGACCGGCGACCCGATGCGGTTGCTGGCGGCCTCCACCAGTCCCAGCCGGACGCTGCGTACCGGGAAATCGATGCCGTACAGGTAGCGCGAAGCCGCGCCTGGCGGGGTGAGCAGCACGATGCCCGCGGCGTGCGCGAACTGCTTGGCTTGCGCGTCGTAGAAGTAGCGGAAGCCGACCGCCTGGGTGAGACGCCGGATCGGCTCGGCACCGCCGGTCAGGAAGTGCCAGGCGTCGGCGGTTTCCGGTCTGCCATAGTCGTGCAGAGCTTGCCGCTTGGCGGCGGCCGCCATGGCCGGCGTCTCGCGCGGGTCGAAGCTCACCACCACCACCTCGAACTCGCGGCCGGCGTCGAAGCTCAAGCTCTTGAGGCTGCGGGTGAGGCCGTTCAGGGTGAGCGGGCAGAGCATGGGACAGCCGTAATACACCAGCGACAGCACCACCGGCCGCTTGCCGAAGTAGTCGCCGATGCGCACCGTCCGCCCCGTCTCGTCACGGAAGACCAGGTCCGCCGGCACCCGCTGGCCGACTTTCTGGTCGAAGCCGAGGCGCTGGAAGGGGCTCGGCATGCCGCCCGGCGCGGTCTGCCCGCTCGCCGTGCCCTGCTGGGCGGGAGCCAGGCCGTACTGCATGAAGGACTGTGACGGCTGCGGCTGCGTCGACGAGGCACCGGCGGACGATGGCGCTGCCGGCAATGACCGCGCCGACGCTGTGCCGGCGCCGAGGCCGGCCGCGACGGCCAGCGCGAGGGCCAGCGCGAGCAGCACCTTGGGCGCCATGGCGAGCCGGGGAGCGGAGTCGCGCGTCCTGATCACGGCATCCCTCCCGGCGGAGGCGGCGGCGGCAGGATTGGCTTGCGAGGCGCCGGTTGGCGGGCGGGCGGCGCCGGCGGCACCTGCGATCGTGCACCCCCGGGAGCTGCGGCCGGCGCCGGCTCGGGCATCGCCGGGGCAAACTGCTGGCCGGCGCCCGCCGCAGGCGGCCCGAGGCTGCCGATGCCCATGCCGGGCGGCGGCAGCAGCGTGCCGGGGCTGGGCTGGTCGGTGGGCGGCCTGCCGTCGTCGGCGGTGGAACCGTGTGCGGCCATCTCGGCGAGCGGCGGCGTGGTCACCTTCGGCAGGCCGCGCGCGGCCAGCACGTCGATGGCAATGCCGATCGGCAGCCGCACCGTCCCCTGCGCGCGGTCCACCCAGCCGGCGTGCTGCAGCAGCCGGTCGTTCTCGGCGCGCATCGCCGTCATGTCCTCGGCGGGCGACGCTTGCAGGAGCGGACCCGGGGGCGCCTGCTGGCCCATGGTCGCCGTCGCCCGGGTCATTGCCGGCGGCGCCGGCTCCCGTGCGGCGTTGCGCCGGTCGAAAGCGTCGAAACCGACGAACATCCCCCACATGGCGATCACCGAGACGATGCAGATGGCGACCACCCCGCCGGTGGTCCAGAGGATGGCGCGGATGTTGAGCTCGCTGTCGAACTCCTCCGCGTCGCTGGGGTGCGGTCCCGGCGCCACCAGGTGCGCCTCGTGTTCGTGGGCGTGGTCGGCGGGGTGGAACTCGCGGTGATGGCCGTCGGTCATGTGCGCACTACCTCCGCGATCTGGGGATCGTGCAGCGGCAGCAGCGAGCGCTGCTTGAGCTCGCGGCCGAAGAGCCACAGCCAGCCGCCGAACAGCGCCGCGGGGACCGCCAGGTACATCCACTCCATCTCCAGCTGCTGGCTGCCCGCGGCGCCGACGTAGGCCGGCTCGACCTGCCAGAAGAGATCCACCAGGCGCATCAGCAGCATCCAGCCGGCGAGCATGGCCAGCCAGCGCGCGCGGCGCTTCAGGTCGCGTGACAGCAGCAGCGCGAACGGCAGCGCGAAGTGGCACCACACCACGATCCCGGCGATCACTCCCCAGCCGCTCAGGATGCGGTGCCGGTACCAGAAGATCTCATCCGGCAGGTTGCCCGCCCAGATGATCAGGAACTGCGAGAAGCAGATGTAGGTCCACAGCATGGTCAAAGCTAGATACAGCTTGCCGTAGTCGTGGAAGTGCTTCCTGACCATCAGCGGCCCCATCGGCTCGCTGTGCGACAGGAAGAACGCGATGACGATGGTGAAGGTCAGGCCCGAGAGCGCCTGGCTGACGATCAGGTAGAAGCCGTACATGGTCGAGGACCAGTGGCTCTCGATCGACATCAGCCAGTCGACGGAGGCAAAGGTCGCCGCCAGGCAATAGATGACGATCCCCGGCCCCGAGACCATCCGCATGCGCCGCGCCAGCCCCGCGTCGGCGGTGCGGTCCTGCTCGAGCGACATCCGATTGATCTGCCAGGTCAGCACCCAGGCGATGGCGAAGTACAGCACCAGCCGCGCGATGAAACCCCACGGCGTGAGGTAGGAATGCGTCTTCCACTGCAGCATCGCATCGACCTTCACCTTGGCCGGGTCGGCCCAGGCATAGAGGCGCGGCAGCCAGAAGAACAGCGGCACCGCCGCCACCAGCAGCGCCGGGATGGTGCGCGTCGCCGCCTCGAGCTGGCGCCGCACCACCAGCAAGAAGCCGCCGCCGACCAGGTGGTTCATCATGGCGAGCGCGAGCGAGCCGAAGGCGATGCCGACGCAGTAGACCCAGCCCACCAGGTAGGCACGGTAGAAGTAGTCGTGGCTGAGGAGGAACCCGGCGACGCTGCCGATCAACCCGACGACGCAGATCGTCAGGCCGAGCCGCTGCAGCCGGTCGACCGCCGGCGGCGCGGCGAACGACTCGGCGTCGATGCGGGTCACCTGCGGGACGTGGCTCGGGCTGCTGCTCATGGCACCTCGCTCTTGTGCGGCGGCGGGGGCGGAGACGCGCTCCCGGGTGAGGGGGCGGGGGCGGTGCCAGGCGGCGGAGGCGCAGCCGCACCCGCAGGCGCCGCCGCTTCCGATAAATCGCCGGCGATCGCCTGCTGCGCCTCCGGCGGCAGCTCGGACAGCCGGGCACTCTGGCTGTACTGCAGGACCCGGATGTAGGCGGCGATCGCCCAGCGGTCGGACTCCGACACCTGCGCGGCGTAGCTCGGCATCACGCCGAAGCCCTGGGTCATGACGCTGAAGAACCAGCCCACCTGGGCGTTGCGCAGCTGTTCGCTGTGGAGCGACGGCGGCTGCTTGTAGCCGCGGGTGACGATCATGCCAAGACCGTCACCCACCCGGCCGTGACAGGGCGAGCAGAAGATGTCGTAGCGCTGCTCGCCGCGCAGCAGCACCTCGCGCGACAGCGGGAACGGCAGGTCGGCGACCGGTTTGCCGCCGCGGATGCCGGTGTAGTAGGCCTCGTCGGCGCGCAGGTCGCCGCGCGCCACGGTGTGGGCCGGCAGCGGCCGCGCCGAGGCGCCGTCGGGGTAGAAGGTGCTCTGGCGGTAGGGCCGCATCTTGTTCTGATTCTGCATGTCATGGCGGCAGCCGGCGAACGCGATCATCGCCGCCAGCGCCGCCAGCAAGACACGCAGGCAAACCGGGCCGAGCGGGCGATCAGAGCTCAACTTCGGACACCTCGCTGGGATTGAGGCCGGAGAGGAAGCGGCGCGTCTCGCCGCGCTCGAACTTCGCGTCCACCGCCTCGATCACCAGGAAGAAGCGATCGCTCGACGCGCGCTGCGCGAACGCCGGCACGTTGAACACCGGGTGATACGGCTGCGGCAGGCCGTTGAGCGCGATCATGCCGATGACGGCCGACAGCGCGGCGAACAGGATGGTGCACTCGAAGGTCGGCACGATGAAGGCCGGCCAGCTGTTGTAGGGCCGGCCGCCGACGTTCCACGGATAGATGAAGACCTGCGTCGTGAAGGCCAGGAAGAAACCGGTGAGACCGCCGATGATGCCGCCGCCCAGCACCACCAGCGGCATCTTGGAGCGCGGCACCTCGAGCGCCTCGACGACGGCCTCCATCGGGTAGGGCGTGTAGGCGTCCACCTTGCGATAACCGGCGGCGCGCGCCGCGTGCGCCGCGGCCAGCAGCTCGTCGGCGGTGGCGAACTCCGCCATCGTGCCGTAGATCCGTTCGTGGTCGCCGGGGGGGATCCGGTCGTCGTAATCGATCGCGTCGGATCTGCGAGTGGTCACGCGGGCTCCTCCGCCGCACCGTGGCTGCCGCTGCCCGGAGTCAAGGTGCGCATCTCGGACATGGCGATCATCGGCAGGAAACGGACGAACAGCATCATCAGGGTCATGAACACGCCGAGGGTGCCGATGAAGGTCATCCAATCCCAGATCGTGCCGCGGTACATGCCCCACTCCGAGGGCAGGAACTCGCGGTGCAGGCTGGTGATGATGATGACGAAGCGCTCGAGCCACATGCCGGCGTTGATGACCATCGAGATCAGCCACAGCGCCACCACGTTGGACCTGATGCTCTTTCTCCACAGCAGCTGCGGGATCAAACCGTTGCAGACGATCAGCGCCGCCCAGAACAACTTGTAGGGGCCGCCGATGCGGTTCCTCATCATGAACCACTCGTAGTTGCTGGCGCTGTACCAGGCGAAGAAGATCTCGATCAGGTAGCCATAGAAGACGATCAGCCCGGTCGCCAGCATCACCTTGCCCATCGCCTGCAAGTGGCGATCGGTGACCATGTCGTGCAGGCCGAAGGCGGCGCGCAGCGGCAGCAGCAGCGTCAACACCATGGCGAAGCCGTCGAAGATGGCGCCGGCCACGAAGTACGGCGGGAAGATCGTCGAGTGCCAGCCAGGAACGATGCCGATCGAGAAGTCGAAGCTCACCACGGTATGGACCGACAGCACCAGCGGTGTCGCCAGGCCGGCGAGCAGCAGGTAGGCACTCTCGTAGTTATTCCAGTGGCGGATCGACCCGCGCCAGCCGAGGGACAGAAAGCCGTAGACCACCCGCGACACCCGCGTCTTCGCCCGGTCGCGCATGGTGGCCAGGTCCGGGATCAGGCCCGTGTACCAGAAGAGCAGCGATACCGTGGCATAGGTCGAGACCGCGAACACGTCGAAGATCAGCGGGCTGCGGAACTGCGGCCACAGGCCCATGGTGTTCGGGTACGGCAGCAGCCAGTAGGCGAGCCAGGGCCGCCCCAGGTGCAGGATCGGGAACATGCCGGCGCAGGCCACCGCGCCCAGGGTCATCGCCTCGGCCATGCGGTTGATCGAGGTGCGCCAGTTCTGGCGCAGCAGCAGCAGGATGGCCGAGATCAGGGTGCCGGCGTGCCCGATGCCGATCCACCAAACGAAGTTGATGATCGCGAAGCCCCAGCCATTGGGGATGTTGATGCCCCAGATGCCCGTGCCCTTCCAGAACAGCCAGGTCACGGCGGTCATGAACATCCCCAACACCATCAACGAGAGGCCGAACGCGATGTACCACCAGCGCGGAGTGCGGTCGTTGACGATGGCGGTGATCTTGTCGGTGATCGTCGCCGGAGTATGCCCTGGGGCGAGCACCTCCTCCTCGTCCAGCGGCGCGATCCCGCCGAGGTTGCGCCGGTCCAGGTCCAGGGTGGCCATGCTAGGCCGTCCTCTTCGCGGTCGGGCCGGTCTCGGTCGGGGCGAGCTGCGGGTTCGGGTTGGTGACGCGCGCGAGATAGGTGGTCCGCGGCCGGGTGTTGAGATCGTCGAGCATGCCGTAGTTGAGCGGGCTCGCCTTCCAGCGCTTGACCTCGGCGGCCGGTGCGCCGAACGTCTCAGCATTCAGGTCGCCGAACACGATCGCCTGGGTCGGACAGGCCTGCTGGCAGGCGGTCTTCAGCCGCTGCTCGGCGATCGGCTGGCCGCTCACCTGCGAGTCGATCTTGGCGTGCTCGATGCGCTGCACGCAGTAGGTGCACTTCTCCATGACGCCGCGCATCCGCACCGTCACGTCCGGGTTGTACATCATCGCCGCCAGCGGGCTGCTGCCGTCGCTATAGCGCAGGAAGTTGAAGCGGCGGACCTTGTAGGGGCAGTTGTTCGAGCAGTAGCGGGTGCCGACGCAGCGGTTGTAGGTCATGTCGTTGAGACCTTCGGCGCTGTGCACCGTCGCGCCCACCGGACAGACCAACTCGCAGGGCGCGTTCTCGCACTGCATGCAGGGGACCGGCTGGACGTGCAGCCGCGGGTCGTCCATGTCGCCGGTGAAGTAGCGGTCGACGCGAATCCAGTGCATCTCGCGGCGCCGCATCACCTGGTCCTTGCCCACCACCGGGATGTTGTTCTCGGCCTGGCAGGCGACGACGCAGGCGCTGCAGCCGGTGCAGACGTTGAGGTCGATCGCCATCCCCCAGGAGTGCCCCTCGTACTTGCGGTTCGGATACAGGGTCAGGTCGCGAGGCGGCGGCTCCTCACCATGCGGTGGGTGGCTGACGAATTCCGGGTTCTGCTGGAACTCGGCGAGCGTCGCGGTGCGTACGACGTGGCGCTTCTCTTCCTCGACGCCCGCCAGCCGGTCCTCCTCGATCCCCTGCTCCTGGTCGATGGCGTGATGGTTCTGGGTGCAGGCGAAGATGTAGCGCTCGCCGAGACCCTTGAGGCTGACCGGAGCGCTCCAGACGCCGGCGGTGGTGCGCAGGACGTAGGCGTTGAAGCCGAGGCCCGAGCCGTTCTCGCCGGCGCGGCGCCGGCCGTAGCCGAGGCTCAAGGTCAGCGTGTCCTCGGCCTGGCCCGGCAGGACCCACACCGCGGCGTCGAGCTGGCGGCCGTTGACCGAAACCCGCACGCGCTCTTCCCAATCGAGCTTCAGGCGCTGGTGGGTCGCCGGCGAGATCAGCACGGCGTTGTCCCAGGTGAGCTTGGTCATCGGCTTGGGCAGCTCCTGCAGCCAGACGTTGCTCGCCCAGCTGCCGTCGCCGATGGTCGGGTCGGGCTGGAAGCAGAGAGTGAGGCGCCCCTGGCCGGCCCCCGCTTTGCCTGCGGCCCCCGCGGCGGCGGCGGCCGCGATCTCGCCGGCGGCCTGGGTGACCGCACCGCCGGCAGCCGCCACGCCCTGCAGCGGCGGCACTTGCGTGTTCGGGATCACGCCGTCGTGCAGCGCCTTGCGCCAGGCCGGCTCGAAATCGCCAGCCAGCTGGCCGTTCCAGGTGGCGCGCACCAGCTCGTAGCCGGAGCTCTCGCCGCGGCCGAGCAGCATCGCCATCACCTCGTGCAGGCTCTTGCCGCCGTAGAGCGGCTCGATCAGCGGCTGCACCAGGCTCGCCGTGCCGTCGAAGGCGCGGGCGTCGCCCCAGCTCTCGAGCGCATGGGCGGCCGGGATGTGCCAGTGGCAGTACTCGGCGGTCTCGTCCGAGTAGAGGCCGTGATGGATGCGGGTCGCCACCTTGGCCAGCGCGTCGCCGAACTCGAGGTCGGCGGGCGCCGTGTAGACCGGGTTGACGCCGCCGAGCATGAGGAGCACGTCCACCTGGCCGGCGCGCATGTCGCGCACCAGCTCGGCGATCGACTGCAGGTGGTCCACCGGGTCGATCTCGACCGGTTCGGTGTAGATCACGGTCTTGCCGGCGTTGCCGAGCTTCTCGTTGATGGCGTGGGCGAGGACCTGCGCCGCCGGCGAGGTGGTCTCGCCAGCCACCACCAGCGAGGCGCCGGGGTGCGCCGCGAGATCGGCGGCGAGCGCCTTGAGCCAGGCCTGCATCTTCTTGCCGCGATCGGCATCGGCGGGCGGCGCACCGGCGGGCGGCGGCGCACCGGCGGGCGGCGCGGCGGCGGCGGGCGGCGCGGCGGCGCCAGCTTCCGGCGCGGCGGCAACGTCAGCAGAGGGCGCTAAAGCGCCGGGCGCCGCAATTCCCAGCTCGCGGGCCAGCGCCAGCAGCAGCGCCTCCAGCTCGGCCGGCGGCAGCGGCAGGCGGTGATCGGCGATGCTGCCGGTCGGCGAGGGCGTCGTCTCCGCCGCGTAAAGCCGGTTCATCGTCCGCGCCAGGTCGGGGCTTGCCTCGCGCACCCGGCGCCGGTCGGCGAACTGGCGCGCGTAGGCGACGGCGCCCGGACCGGCGGCGAGCAGGTCGGCATCGAAGGTCGCGATGACGTCGGCGTGCGACAGGTCGTAGCGGACCTCGACCGGGCGCCCGAAGGCGCGCACCGCGGCGGCGCGGGAGTGGAGCGGGCCGGCAGCCTCCCAGCGGTGCCAGCGGGCGTTCGGATAGAGCGCGGCGAAGTCCTTCATCTGGGCTGCGAACGTCGGCGAGGTGACGGCGCCGGTGAGCAGCCTCACCCCTTGCCCGCCGGCCGCCTGCTTGCCGCGCAGCAGCTGGGCGACGGCGACGAGGAGCGTGCTGGCCATCGCCTCGCGGCCATCGTGCAGCACGACCTGGGAGCGGGCCGGGTCATAGAGTTCGAGGATGGACGCCTGGGTGAACATGTCGGTCGAGCCCAGGCTCGCCGGATGCTCGGTGTTGCCCTCGAGCTTGGTCGGCCGCCCTTCGTGGCTCTCGGCCAGGACGCCGACGCCGTAGCCGCCCTGGACGAGGGTGGTGGCGAAGAACAGCGGCCGGCCCGGCACCACCTGCTCGGGCTGCTCGACGTAGGGGACGATCTTCTCGATCGGCTGCCGGGTGCACGCGGTGAGCCCGGCCAGCGCCAGCGAGGCGCTCGAGAGCTGCAGGAAGGCGCGGCGCGAGGTGCCGGAGGCGGCGGCGGTGGACGGGGTGGAGCCGGCGCTCTCGCCGAGCGGCTCAATCCATTCCGAGGCCTGGCGCGGGAACTCGCGGTGCAGGAGCTCCTGGAACTCCGGTGTGCCCGCCAGCTCGTCGAGGCTGCGCCAGAACTCCGGTCCGCGCTTGTCCCGCAGCTCGCGGCGCACCGCCTCGAGGTCGAGGCGCGTGGGAGCGGCCGCGCGGTTGGGCTCGGCGGCGCACTTCGCTTTGGCACCTTTGGCGCTGTCCATCGTTCTCGCTTTCTGGCGGCCGCGCTCGCCGCCGCGGCCTGGAAACCTTGCCCTCGGCTGCCTGCCGCGTCAGCGGTGACAGGTCGAGCAACTCGTCAGAGACTGGAGCTTGTACTCTTTGACCAGCGTCGCGCGCATCGCGGCGGCGCGAACCGGATCCGCCGGCGGCTGCCAGTGCAGGTTGTACACCTCGGCGCGCGGCCGTACGTTCTTCGCCGGATTGCGGTGGCAATCCAGGCACCATTCCATGGTCAGCGGCTCGTGCTCGTACATCAAAGGCATGGTGTCCACCTCGCCGTGACAGGTCGCGCAGCCCATACCCTTGGCGATGTGGATGCTGTGATTGAAGTACACGAAGTCGGGCAGGTCGTGAACGCGGGTCCAGCGCAGCGGCGTGTTGGTGGCGTAGCTCTCGCGCACCGGCGCCAGCAGGTCGGCGTTGGTCCAGATCTGGCGGTGGCAGTTCATGCAGGTGGCGGACGGCGGCAGGCCGGCGAAGCCCGACTTCTCGACCGAGGTGTGGCAGTAGCGGCAATCGAGGCCGAGGCCGGCGACGTGGTGCTCGTGGCTGAACACCACCGGCTGCTCGCGGATCTCGCCCTGGTGGGTGACGTAAGGGGAGCGGAAGGTCTCGAGGCCGAGCCAGCCCAAGGCGCCCAGTGAGACCACCACGACGGCGATGCTGATCTTGGCGATCGAGTTCGCGCTGCGATGGAAGGTCTGCATAGGGCTCGGGACCTGATCTCCTGGCAGCTAGGACTTTGTGAAAGTCGTCACAAGCGCGAGATGCTAACAGCGTCCTTCCGGTGGCGCAAGGTATGCCGCGCTCCCCTCCGGCATGCCGTCGCCTTCTCTGCGGAGCGGCCAAGTCTCCCTCAAACCAAAGGCCGGTGTCCAGAGGGCAGACCTGGGGATGTTAGACTCGCGCGAGCGTCCGGGACCCGGCGTCGCCAGGCGGCTCCATTGGCCGGCGGCGGCCGGTGCCGCGCCCGACTCCAACGCCATGGCCAGAGTCTTCCGCTCACCCGCCCTCGCGACCGAGGCCCGCGCCGGCTTCGGGCCGCTGGCGCTCGCCGACCTGGCGGCGATGACCAAGCCGGGCATCACGCTCATGGTGGCGCTCACCACCGCTCTCGGCTTCCTGCTGGCGGGCGGCCCGGTCCTCTCCTGGCAGCTCGCCGCCGCGCTCCTCGGCACCTGCCTGGTGGCGGCGGGAGCCTCGGTGCTCAACCAGTTCTGGGAGCGGGCAACGGACGCCCTGATGCGGCGGACCGCCGGGCGGCCGCTGCCCGCCGGCCGCCTCGATCCCGACGTCGCCCTGCTGTTCGGGGTGATGTTGGGGATCGCCGGCCTGCTGGAGCTGGCGCTGGCGGTCAACGCGCTCACCGCGGCGCTCGGCGCGGCCGCCCTGGCGGGCTACGTCTTCGTCTACACCCCGCTCAAGAAGGTGAGCTCGCTCGCGACGGTGGTGGGCGCGATCCCGGGCGCCCTGCCGCCGATGATGGGCTGGTGCGCGGTGCGCGGCGAGATCGACCTCGCGGCCTGGGCGCTGTTCGGGATCCTGTTCTTCTGGCAGATGCCGCACTTCCTCGCCATCGCCTGGCTGTGCCGCGAGGACTACGCGCGCGGCGGCTTCCCGATGCTGCCGGTGATCGACCCCGGCGGCGCTTGGACCGCCAGGCAGAGCGTGCTCTACGGTGCCGCGCTGGTACCGGTGAGCCTGCTGCCGTCGCTGCTCGGCCTGGCCGGAGGCCTCTACTTCGCCGGCGCCCTGGCGCTCGGCCTCGCCTACCTCGGTTGCGGCCTGGCCTTCGCCCGCCGGCGGTCGACGCCGGGAGCGCGCCGCCTGATGCTCGCCTCGCTGCTCTACCTGCCGGCGGTGCTGGCGGTGTTGCTGCTCGACCGCCTGGCGCTTCCCACGGTCCTCCACTAGGACGAAAAAACGAAACTCCCGGGGTGAGCGAGTTGCCGCCGCCTGCCGGCGACTGTCTACCGGCGGCCGGCGATCACGAGCCACTCCAACCCGCGGCTCTCCCATGATGTCCGGCAAACCCTGGACGCGGCCCCTGCTCTGGGGCCTGCTGCTGGCGGTCGCCGTCGGGGTGGCGGCCGCCGCGGTCTGCCAGCGGCGGCAGCGGGAGGCGCGGCAGGCGAGCCTCGAGCAGGCGGCGGCGCTGCCCGTGCTGGGCCGGGTGCCCGCCTTCATGCTCGTCAATCGCGACGGCCGCACCGTCCGCCTCGCCGACCTGGCGGGCGCGCCGTGGATCGCCGATTTCATCTTCACCCGCTGCGTCTCGTCGTGCCCGCTGCTGAGCGCGCGCCTGGCGCGGCTCGACCGCGCGCTGCCGTCCGGCCTCGGCATCCAACTGGTGTCTTTCAGCGTCGATCCGGCCCACGACACGCCGGCGGTGCTGGAGCGCTACGCGCGCGCTCTCTCCGCCAGCCGGCGCTGGCTGTTCCTGGCCGGCGGCGAGGAACAGGTCCGCCGGCTGTCGCGGCAGGGGTTCAAGCTGGCGCTCGAGCCGGGCGCCGAGACCGAGGCCATCCTGCACAGCACGCGCTTCGTCCTGGTCGACGCGAAGGGTGCGATCCGCGGCACCTATCAGGCGCTGGACCCGGAGGCCCTGCGTCGCCTCGAGACCGACGCGCGGGCGCTGGCCGGCACGCGGTGAGCTCCGGCCCGACGCATCGAATCTCCTCCATTGTTCTCAGCGGGGCGGCGAGACCTCGGCGAGTGCAACCTCGAGGCCGCGGAGGATCGAGGCGTCATAGAATCCCGGCATGCTTCGCATCCACGACCTGCCGGCTCTCAACGCCGCGCTCAATGCGCTGGCGGCGTTGCTGCTGATAACCGGGTTCGTGCTGATCCGCAACCGGCGTTGGATTGCGCATCGCAACGTGATGGTCGCGGCCCTGGTGTGCTCGACCCTGTTCCTGACCTCCTACCTGATTTATCACTCGCAAGTCGGATCGGTGCATTTCCCGGGTACCGGCACGGCGCGCGTCCTCTACTTTACGATTCTGATCAGTCATACCATCCTCGCCGCTACCGTGCCGATCCTCGCGGCCATTACCGTGGTGCGCGCATTCCGCGGGCGCTTCACGCGCCACCGGAAAATCGCTCACTGGACGCTGCCGATCTGGCTCTACGTCTCCGTCACTGGCGTGATGGTCTACTGGATGCTCTACCAGATGAGGTGGTAGCCTCCGGGGAATCCCCCTCCGGCCGGGCCTGCGGAGGCGGACTCCTTCCGGCCTCCGGTTGGGCGAGGTGGTACATGCGGGCGCAGTGGACTACGGAGGTCGCCCAAACGGCGGCCGGAAGGAGTCCGCCTCCAAGGCCCTCCTCCTCCCCTTCAGCAGTTGATCTCTTCGGCCGCCTTCAACTTTGCGGGCGCCGCTCAGGTGCGGGCGGTGGAGGCCGGTTCGACCGCGGGCTCCGCGGCCGGCCCAACCCCGGCAGTGTCGTGAGCGTCGGCGCCGGGTAGCTCGCCGAAGAGGCCCGGCTGCTCGGGCAACGCGGGGACGGGATCGGGGGGCTCGGCGCCATTCTGGGGCGGCCCTTCCGGCGCCGGCAGGTAGACGTAGCGCGCCAGCCCGCGGTGATAGAGCATGCCGGGAGAGCTCTCGCGCGCGATGCGCAGCTGGTTGAGCTTGGCGTCGAGGTCGTCGATGAAGTGCAGCGCCACCGCCTCCGGGGTCATCGGCTCGACTGGCGAGCTGAATTCTTTCTTGCCCTGGTGGGACAGCACCAGGTGCTCGAGCAGCAGCCGCAGGTCGTCGGGAAAGTCGGGAATCGCCGCGCAGCGCTCGCGCAGCAGATCGCGGCCGAGCACCACGTGCCCTACCAGGCGCCCCTCGAGCGTGTAGTCGTTGGCCGGCATCGCGCCCAGCTCGCGCAGCTTGCCGAGGTCGTGGAAGAGGACGCCGAGCAGCATCAGGTCGCGGTCGAGCTCGCGGTAGTGGCCGCAAACGGCGGCGGCCAGCTCCGCCATCGACACCACGTGCTCGAGCAGGCCGCCGCGGTAGGCGTGATGCATCGACTTGGCGGCCGGATGCTCGCGCAGCTCGGCGCCGTAGGCGGCCAGCGTCTCGGCGGCCAGCCGCCGCATCGCCGGGCGCTCCACCTGAGCGTCGAGCAGGGTGCGGAGTCTCAACCATAGATCGTCGATGTCCTCGCGCGTGGACGGAATCAGCAGCGCCTCCTCGAACCCGAGACGGCGATCGTCCTCGGTCACCTCGCGGCACTCGTCGATCGTCAACTGCAACTGCTCGCGGTAGCTCTTGACCGTGCCGCGAAACGCGATGAAGCGGTGGAGATCGAACTGGCCGTGCAGCGCCGGGCTGTCGGCCCAGACCTTGGCGACGATCGAACCGCTGGCGTCGGCGAGCTCCATGTCGAGATAGCTCTTGCCATTGCGGTCCTGGCGCAGCTCTTTCTTGGTGAGCAGCGCGTAGCCCTGGACCGAGTCTCCGGCTTCCCAGGTGCGGATCGGCGCGTTGCGTTGGTGTCGCGGCATGGCGTCTCGTACCCATACTAGCCGCTCGCCGCTCCCGATCCAAACTCGCGTCGCCATCGGCCGCCGGAGCGCGGCGTGCAGGCGATGCGCGTGAGTGATCGGAATGCGAAGGCCAACACCTGCCGGCGCTGGCGCTGGCGTTCGAGCGGACCGCTGCCACCCTCATGGCACCCGCCGTGCAATACTGGCCGCCGTGAGATCACGCTCGACGTCTGCTCTGCTGCTTGTCTCGCTGTGTCTCCTTGTCTCGCCGCTGGCACCGGCGTCGCTCGCGGCGGCCGGTTCGCCGGCATCGCCGAACGAGCAGGCGGACCCCGCGGCGCCGCCCGCAACCCGGGCGACGGCAGTGCCCGCCGTGCCCGCGGTTCCTGCAAGGAGGGCCGCGGCCGTCCCGCCGCCACCGCCGGCGCCGGATGACCCGGTGCTCTGGCCCGAGCCGCAGCGCGCCTTCTTCCAGGACGGCCCGCAACTGCTGCTCTCCGACGACCAGCGCACAGCCCTCACTCACATGGAAGTCAGTGCGCGCCAGCGCTGGATCGACGAGTTCCTGGCGCGCGACCCGGGGTCCGGCACGCCGGCGAGCGCGCTGCGCGAAGGCATCCTGCGGCGCCAGCGCCTCGCCGCGAGCAAGTACGTCTCGCCGGCCGACGTGCGGGCACGGCTGACGTTCCTCGACGGCACGCCGGCCGAGCGCACCATTCTTGACTGCGGCACCACTTTCAAGCCGATCGAGGTATGGACCTACAAGAGCGGCTCAGAGACCGCGGGCAGCGCCGGCGCTGCCGGCGGTGCCGGGAGCATGGTGGTCTACCGGCCGGAGCCGGACGAGCCGTTCCACGCCTGGACGCCCAGCGACGGCAAGCGCGTTCTCTATACCTCCGAGATGGAGTACTGGCTCGAACAGTGGGAGGAGTCGCGCGGCGCGGTCGGCCGGCGCTTCGACCTGCAACTGTGCAAGCAGGCGGTGCTGATCGATCGCGTGACCGGCATCGCCGGTTTGACCGGCGGACGCGGCGGCAGCAGCGAGAAGGCCGCTGCCGCCCGGCACGCCTACGCCAGGCGGCCCGGCGGCCAGGAGGGTGAGGGGCTGCTCGATCCGCCGGGCGATCTCGCCCGCTGGGCGCGCCAGGCGGCGGCCACACCCCTGGGCACCTTGCCGGCGACGCTGGCGGTGCGCAGCCTCGAGGTGCAGTTTCCCGAGTGGGACGGCCAGCGCATCCTCACCCGGGCCATCGCCGAGGTGGTCGCCACCGGCAGGGTCGCCGAGGAAAGGCTCGGCAGCGGTGCGGCGGGCGGCACCGGCGACGGCGCACCGGCCGGCGGCGCCGCGCCCGCCAGCGCTCCGCCCGGCGGTGCGCCGGGGAACATCCCCGGAGGCGGAAGCGCCGCCGCCACCGCGCCCGCGGCGGCCGGCAAGCAGCTGGTGGGCCTGACCGTCGAGGGCGCGGTCGAGAACGGCGGCCACATCTTCGAGAACTTCCGCGTGCGGTACCGCCTGCCGGCACCGGCCGCCGGCCAGCCGGTGACCCTCGCGCTCGACCGGCCGCTACGGCCGCGCCGGGCTTTCGTGCTGCGGCTGAAGATCAGGGATGACGGCAGCGGCGCCGAGGCGCACGTGGCGCGCGGCTTCGTGGTGCCCCCCCAACCGGTCACGCCGCCGGTGACCGTGGTCGCGGGCATGCCGGTTGGCGAGCAGGAGAAGGTCCAGCGCGTGATCTCGCTGCAGAACGACACCGTGACCCTGGTGCCGCCCGAGGACGACGTGGTCTTCGGGTTATGGCGCGCCGAGGCGCTGGTGACCGGGCACCAGATCACCAAGGTCGTGTTCTCGGTCGACGACAAGCCGCAATATGCGCGCAACTCCGCACCCTACAGCGTCGAGCTGCGCCTGAAGCGGCTGCCTACCGAGCAGGTGGTCAAGGCGGACGGCTATGACGCGCATGGCCGATTGATCTCTTCCGATCACCTGGTGCTGAACCAGCCGCACGGCGGCCTGGCGGTGGCCATCCAGCAGCCGGCGCGCGGCACCAAGCCGGTCGGCCGGACCGCGGCGGTCGCCGAGGTGACAGTACCTTCCGAGCGGCGCGTCGAGCTCGTAGAGTTCCGCCTCAACGACCAGCTGGTGGCGAAGGTCACCCAGCCGCCCTGGACCGCCGCCATCGACGTGCCGAAGCAGGGCGACACCGTCTACTTGACCGTCGCCGCCCAGCTCGACGACGGCAGCCGGGCGGAGGACGTCCGCTTCCTGCGCTCGCCCTCCTACGTCGAGGAGCTGGCGGTCAACCTGGTCGAGCTCTACACCACCGTCCTCGACGGCTCGAACCAGCTGGCGCGCGGTCTCACCGCCGACGATTTCGAAGTGCTCGAGAACAGCCAGCCGCAGAAGATCGCGAAGTTCGAGCTGGTCGAGAACCTGCCGCTCACTCTGGGCATTCTCATCGACACCTCGGGCTCGATGGCCGACTCGCTGGGCGAGGCGCAGCGCGCCGCTGGCGGATTCCTCGAGCGCATGGTGCGCCCCGGCGACCGCTGCTTCACCCTCACCTTCTCGGACCGCCCGATCCTGCGCATGCCGCTCACCGACGATCCGCGGGCCGCCGCCCAATCGCTCGAACGGCTGCAGGCCGACGGCTCGACCTCGATCCACGACGCGCTGGTGCACAGCCTGTTCTACTACCGCGGCACCCACGGCCAGCGCGCCCTGGTGCTGCTGTCCGACGGCGACGACAACACCAGCCAGCTCACCTACGACGAAGCCCTCGAGTACGCCAAGCGCAGCGGCGTCGCGATCTTCACCATCGGCCTCAACATCCCCAAGCACAGCATCGGCATCCGCGGCAAGCTCAACCGGCTCGGCGAGGTGACCGGCGGCAGGGTCTTCTTCGTCAACAAGGCGGCGGAGCTGGCCGGCGTCTACGCCGAGATCGAGCGCGAGCTGCGCAGCCGCTACCTGCTGGCGTTCCAGTCCGGCATCCAGGCAGGCGCCGGCGGCTACCGCCAGATCGAAGTCAAGATGCGCAAGCCCGGCCTCAAGGCGCGCACCGCGCGCGGCTATTACCCCTGAGGCGAATCTCCCCCGCTTGACTCTCTGCCCTCGGGGCGGGGGAACGGTAGGGCCGCGGACAAGCGTCCGAGGACGGCGACCGGCGACAGGGCGTAGGTGGCGCGTAGCGGCCCGCCGGTCGCCGCCCGCAGGAGCGCTTGCTCCGTGGCCCGGCGGGGGCCTCGCCACGGCGCTGGCGGCGCTATGGTAAAATGCGAGATTCGGGGGAGCCGAGCACCTTCACGCCCACCTCCCGCCCCAACCCTTAAGCTTCCGGTTTTGTGGAGGACCTGGCTGCATGGCAGCGCGAAGATTGATGAACCGTTTGTATTACTTCACCATCGAGGACGAGAGCATCCTGGCGGAGGCTTTCTCGCAACTCGAGAAGGAAGTCTACGCCATCACCTACAAGGTCACCGGCACGGAGGACGTGTTCGTCACCACCGGCGAGACCAAGGACGCGATGGATCGCAACGACATCCCTTACAACCTGCTGGCCGAGGAAGAAGCGGCACGCATCGCCCTCTACCACTCGCCGCTGTCGCGTGAGGAGCTTGCCGACTACGAGGACGCCATCAAGGCCCTGGCGCTCGCCTGCCGCGCGATCGCCCTGGCCTGCGTCGGCGTCAACGGCGAGACCAACCTCGGCTTCGATCTGTCGAACGGCTCCAAGCATTACACCTACTTCACCGCGCCGGCCGGCCATACCTTCATCTGGCGGCTGTTCCGCGAACGCGACGAAGCGGTCGATTTCCTGGGCAAGCTGACGGCAGGCGACAAGAAGGCGGTCGAGTGGGCCGAGGCCATCCCGCTCGGCTCGTCGAAGGAGCTCAAGTCGTATCATTGAGCTGCTGAGCCGAGCTCCGCCGTCCGCCGTCGACATCCCGCGTCCCACCGCCGGGCGGCGGACCTGGAGCGAGGGACCCGCACCTGACGCTCAATCCCCTCGTCGAGCCCACCTACACCGTCTCGCAGCTCTGCGGTGAGATCCGCGACCTGCTCGGGGAGGTGTTCCCGGCGGTATGGGTGGCCGGCGAGGTCGCCCGCTGCAAGCAGGGGACGCGCGGGCACGTCTATTTCGAGCTGATCGAAAAGGGCGAGCACGACTCGATCGTCGGCAAGCTCGACGCGGTCATCTGGAATGCCGATTTCCAGCGCGTCAAGCGCATGCTGGCGGCGACCGGCCAGCAGCTGGCGGACGGCGTGCAGATCCGGTGTCGTGGCAATCTCGACTTCTACGGCGCCGGCGGCCGGCTGCAGCTGACGATCCGCGAGGTCGACCCGGCGTTCACGCTCGGCCTGCTCGAGCTGCGGCGGCGCGAGACCCTGGCGGCGCTCGCGGCCGCCGGGTTGATGGAGCGCAACCGCGCCTTGGCGCTGCCCGAGCTGCCGCTGGCGCTGGCGCTCATCACCTCCGAGGGCAGCGCCGCCTACCATGACTTCCTCTCCGGTCTGCGGGAGAGCGGCTATGGCTTTCGCGTGCTCTTCGTGCACGCCGCCGTGCAGGGCCGCGACTCCGAGCGCGAGGTGGTGTCCGCGCTGCGGGCGCTGGCGGCGCTGGCGGTGACGCGCATCGACTGCGCGGTGGTGATCCGCGGCGGGGGCTCGAAGACCGATCTCGCCGCCTTCGACAGCCGCGCCATCGCCGAGGCGATCGCGCTGGCGCCGTTTCCGGTGCTCACCGGGCTGGGTCACGAGATCGACCGCTCGATCGCCGACCTGGTGGCCCACACCGCGCTCAAGACCCCGACCAAGGTCGCCGAGTTCCTGGTCGAGCGGGTGGCGCGCCTGGACCAGGCCGTAGAGGAGCTGCGCCGGGCTCTTCGCCGCGACGCGCTGGCGCCGCTGGCGCGGGCGCGCGAGGCGCTGGGCAGGGCGGAGCGCGGCGTCAGCCTGGCGCGGCTGCGCCTGGCCGGCGCGGCCGCTCATGTCGAAGAGCACGCGCGCGGCCTGGCACGGCTCGGCCGCAGCGCCCTGCGCGCCGCCCTGCGGCGGAGCGAGGAGCTGCGGGCCCGGCTCGCCGTGGCGGCGCCGCGCGGCGCCGGACGCGCCGAGCTCGAGCGGCGGCGGCGCGCCGAGCGCGTCTGCGGCGCGGCGCGCGGCCACCTGCGCGAGGCGCGCGCCACCTTGCAGGGGATGGAACGGCTCGCCGCCCAGCTCGATCCGCAGCGCACGCTCGAGCGCGGCTTCAGCATCACCCGCGACGCCGGCGGCCGGCTGCTGCGGCATCCCGCCCAGGTGACTGCCGGAGCCCTGCTGGTCAGCCGTCTGGCCGGCGGCCTGCTGCGCAGCCAGGTCCAGGCCGGCGAGAGCACAGCAGAGGTGCCGGCGGCGGCGATGGCGGCGGGGGGGGACGGAACGCCGGCAGCGAGAGGGCCGGCCCGCAAGCGGGCGGCGAAGCCCGCGGCGCACGGCTCGCAGATCACCTTCGAATTCCAGCCGGGCGCGCGCGCCAACCCGCAAGACGAGGAGGGGCGTTGAGCGAGACCCACGACGCAGGACGGCCGGTCAACCCCCGTGCCGATCAGGAGGCCGATCAGGTGCAGGAGAATAGCGGGCGGGAGGAGAAGGCGGGCAAGGACAAGAAGGCGGGCTCGAACCACCCGCTGGATGTTTCGGACACTGCGGCGGCCGTGCCAAACGCGGCGGCGGGCGTGCCTGACGCGGCGGCGGCCGCGCCGGATGCGGTCGCGGGGCAGGAGGAGACGGCGCTCGGTTTCCGCCAGGCGATGGAGGAGCTCGAGGGCATCCTCGAGCGCATCGAGGGCGAGGAGATCGACATCGATCAGCTGGCACAGGAGCTGCGCCGCGCCGCTCAGCTGCTCGACCTGTGCCGGGGCAAGATCCGCAAGGCCGAAGTCGAGGTCACCCAGATCGTCCAGAGCCTCGAGGCGAGCGACGAAAGCGGCGAGAGCGGCGAGGAGGAAGGGCGCCCGCCGCCGGGACGCGGAGCGCCAAGATAAGATGGCACACCGGGAAAGCGAGCTGCTGTCAGCTGGTAGGCGCCGCCGCCCCGCCGCTCCCCGAGCCGGCAGCCATGATGTCGCCCAACTTCGTCTTCGTCCTCTTCGCGCTGCTGGCCACCGCGGGCGCCTACTGGATCACCGCTCACCGCCGCGGCCCACTTGCCGGGCTCGGCGCGGCGCTGCTGGCGCTGATCTTCTTCGCCGCCATCTTCGCCGGGCTGGTCGCGCTGCTGCGCAGTGGCGGGGTCTACTGAACGCGGCCCGCCGCCGCGGGCGCGCGCGGGTGCCGGGCGGGGACCGCTGAGTCATGTCCGATTCCCCATACGAGCTGCAGCGGCTGGTCACCGTGGGCACCTTCAGCACGCCGTGGGAGGCGCAGATCGCCCAGGCGCGTCTCGGCTCCGAGGGCCTGCACTCGCTGATCGCCAACGAGCACGTCATCCGCATGGTGGCGCTGTCCAACGCCGTCGGCGGCATCCAGCTCAAGGTCCGGGAACAGGACGCGGAGGCGGCGGCCGCGGTGCTGCGGCGGCTTGCCCCGCTGCCCGAGATCTACCTGATCACCCAGGATGGCGGCGCGCCGGCCACGCCGGCCGCATCGGCCGCGCCGGCGATGCCGGCCCCGTCCCCGGCGACCATGCCTGCCCTGGCGGCTGCCCCGGCGCTGCTGCCAGCAAACCATGGCGCCGCGGCGGATGGCGGGACCGCGAACCGCGGCGCCCCCGCCTGCCCCGCTTGTGGCGGGCTCGACCTGCGGCCGGAGCGGTCGTCGCGCCTGGTGCTGGGAGTGCTGCCGGTCTCGCGCCGGGGCTTTCGCTGCGGTGGTTGCGGCAACCTCTGGAGACTCGAAGAGCTCCGCCGCCCGGAGCCGCCGGAGCCCCCGCCGGCGCCGTGGCAGGAGGCGGATGGGCAAGGCGGCCGAGATCCGGGCTTTCCGGAGATGGAAGCCGGAGCGCCGGGCGAGGGTGACGGTTATGGCGAGGGCGAAGATACCGCTTTGAGCACCGTCGCTCGCTTCCATACCCCCTGGGAGGCCCACCTCGCCCGCACCTTCCTCGAGTCCGAGGGCCTGCGCTGCTGCGTGCTCGAGGAGCGGCTGCCGGCGGTCCGCCTGCTGTCGGCGAATCCTATCGCCTACAACCGTGTCGAGGTGCGTCTGGCCGACGCCGCCCGCGCCGCCGAGATCCTGGCCCGCGCCTGGAGCTACCCGTCCCTGGTGGCGATTCCCGATCCCGACGCCACGGGTTCCGACTCCGACCCCGACGCCGACTTCGGCGCCGAGGCCGATGGCGGCCAGGGCTCCGGAGCCGACCGCGGCCCCGGCGACCCTCCCGCCGGCCGCTGAGCCCCCACCCCACCTCGCGGGCGGCGGCAACGGCACCGAGCCCGGTCTTGGAGCAGGCATCAAGTAGTCAAGCAGTCAAATCGGCAAATAGGCGCCAGGTCTCTCGCGTCCCCACCTGCAGGTCGGCAACTGTCATCAAGGCCAAGAACCAATCCGCACGACCCCTCCTGTCAAGGGCCGCCCGAGGGTCGTCTTCAGCTCACCAACCAAAGGCAGAAGATCCTCGATGTTGTTCGAGCGAGCTAGAAGGATGACGATGGCCAGCCGGAGGGCGGCCAGGTTCTGCTGCTCGGGCAACCTTCGGTCCATGGTGACGAAAACGTCGAAGCGCTCATTCGCGAGGCGCAGCAACTCGCCATTCTTCTTCCCCGCCCAACCCACCTCGGGTACGGTTTGAACCTCGAAGCCGGCGAGTTCACGCTTGAGCTGGCGAGGCAGGGACTCGTCAAGCAGTACGAGCACTGGCGAGCACAGCCTCCCCGGCCTCTTCGAGCGCGGCGACGGCTTGCTCGCGCGTCACGGTCGGGAAGTCGTCGAGAAACTCCGCCAGCGCGTGCCCCGCCTCGAGGTAGTCGAGAAGCGCTCGGAATGGTACGCGCGTGCCGACGAAGACAGGCAGGCCGCTCAGGACTTCTGGATCACTGTGTACGACCGATGACGATTTCATTCTCGACCTCGCGTGTGCATCTCGCGACGAAATTGTACATCCGCTTCCCCGCGGGACCGCAATTGAGGTCCGGCGGCGCCGGCGGCGTGTTCCATAGCCGTCCCATAGGGCGCCAGCTTCCATAGGCCCTGGCGCGACAGCAGCCGGCGCAGCACGGCAGCGCCGGCGGAGGGCGCCGGCAACCTGCGGGCGGCCCTGGCCCTGTACTTCGCCTACTACAACCTGTGCCGGATGCACGGGAGCATCCGCATGACGCCGGCGATGGCGGCCGGGATTCACCATCCGCCGTGGCATACTCCCCGGCGATGGACTGCAGACCCGGATGCGGAGCGTGCTGCATCGCACCCTCGATCTCCTCGCCGATCCCCGGAATGCCTGGCGGCAAGCCCGCCGGCGTGCGTTGCGTCCAGCTCGATGCCGACAACCGCTGCCGCATCTACGGCCTCCCTGAGCGGCCGGCAGTCTGCTCCCGCCTCAGGGCGCGCGTGGAGATGTGCGGCGCGTCGCGCCAGGAGGCGCTCGTCTACCTGGCCAGCCTCGAGCGTGCCACCGCTCCCCCGTCCCGGGCCAGGCTGGCGCGCCCCGCCTGCCGCCAAGCCTTCGATCCTCACGACCCGCGGCGCGACCGCGACCCGCGCGAGCCGATCGACCCGCCGGCGCGCCGCGAGCCGGAAGAGGATCCCGAGCAGGGACCGCCCGCCGACCCTCCCGTCGAGGACCCGCTCGACGCTCCGGGTGCCGGCGAGCCCGCGTGGCGCGACCCCGCCCCCCGCGAGCCGCCGCGCGTCGATCCCTGAGGCGCCCTGGACGGATGGCGCGCGGGCACGCGGCCGCCGCGAGCGCAAGGGCGCCGAGAGCCGCGAGCCGGGGTAGAGTACGCGCCATGTTCGAACGCCAGCGCAGCGGCTCGGTGCTCTGCCCCTCGTGCGGCAAGCTGGTGGGGGTGACCGAGAAGCAGTGCCCCTATTGCGGCCGGCGCAGTCCCGGGATGTTCGGCCTCAACTCCTGGCTGCGCCGGCTGGGTCGCGACATGGGCTTCGTCGACGCGGTTATCGGCGGCTGCGCGCTGCTCTACCTGTTGATGCTGGCGACCGACCCCCAGGGCATCCGGGCCAGCGGCCTGATGACGTTGCTGTCGCCCAGCTTGCTCAGCATGCTGCGTTTCGGCGCCAGCGGCTTCATCCCGGTGTTCCTGCTGCACAGGTGGTGGACCCTGCTGTCGGCCGGCTGGCTGCACGGCTCGCTGCTGCACATCGGCTTCAACCTCTACTGGGTGCGCTTCCTCGCCCCGGCCATCGCCGAGCTCTACGGACCGAGCCGCATGGTCATCATCTACTCGATCTCGTCGGTGACGGGCTTCCTGCTCAGCAGCTCGATGGGGTTCTTCGGCATGGGCGGCCGGCTGACCCTGGGGGCTTCGGCGCCGATCCTCGGCCTCATCGGCGCGCTGGTGCACTACGGCCGGCGCTCGGGCAGCCGCGCCATCGGCTCGCAGGCCTGGACCTACGCCATCTCCACCCTGGTGTTCGGCTTCGTCATGCCAGGCATCGACAACTTTGCCCACGTCGGCGGCTTCGCCGGCGGCTACCTGGCGGCGCGAGTCCTCGATCCTCTCAAGCCGGAGCGCGGCGACCACCAGGCGACGGCACTGATCCTGCTGGTGCTGACCGCCGCCTCGGTGGTGGCATCGCTGGTCGTGCCGATCCCGCCGGCACTCCTCGGCCGCTAACTCGCCTCCGGGGAATGCCCCTCCGGACGGGCTGTGGGCGCGGACTCCTCCGGCCTCCGGTTGGGCGAGGGCGTGGATGCGGGGTTAGAGGACTGCGGTGGCTCGCCCAAACGGCGGCCGGAGGAGTCCGTGCCCGCAGCCCTCCTTCCTCCCACTTCGGCCACAGAGCTCTTCGGCGACCGATCGTGCTCTTCGGGTGTCGGCCGGAAAGGAGATCCGCCTCCACCGGACCTGGAACTGTTACTGCCGGGTGCCGTATACGATACGGAGATGACCCCTGCCGCCACGGCTCCTTGCGAGACCTCCGCCGCTTCCTCTCGGCCTTCGCGCTTTGCGGTCCTTTGGGTCCGCGACCCGCTGATCACGCTTGGCATCGGCGTCGTGGTGGGCGGCTTGCTGGCGCTCGGGGACCCTCGCAGCCCTGCCCTCCCATACCTCTTGCTGAGCAGCCTCACCGGACTGTGGATCCTGTTGACCGCACGGGTCCTCTTTACCCTGCTCGAGCGTCCCATCAGCCGCCTGGGCAAGGGTGCGGAAATGGCAGCGCGCATGGCGCTCCTGGCGGTGAGCGGCATGATCGCCTGGCTGCTCACGGAGACGGTGGCGGTCTTGGTGTGGCATGTCGACTTCGGGCCGCACGTGCCCATCTACATGGCGATCACCGCCGGCCTGGCGGTGGCCGTCGGCCTTGCCTTCTATAGCTTCGACCTCATCCGTTCCCGCCTGGAGGCGAGCGTCGCCCGCCTCAAGGAGGTCGAGTTCGCCGAGAAAGAGCTGCAGCTGGCGCGCGAGCTCCAGGGCCGGCTGTTGCCGCCGCCGGAGATCGCCGGCGAGGGCTACCGCGTCGCGGCGCGCAACCTGGCGGCCCGCCTGGTGGCAGGCGACTTCTACGACTCCTTCCTGCTGCCGGACGGCGCCGTCGGGGTGGCCGTAGGCGACGTCGCCGGCAAGGGCATGGCTGCCGCTCTCATCATGGCCTCGGTCAAGGCGATGCTGCCGCTCATCGCCGCCGAGCGCTCCGCCGCCGAGACCTTGCGCGAGCTCAATCGCCGTCTCGCCGCGGAGCTCGCTGGGCGTGAGTTCGTCGCGCTCGCCTTCGCCCGTTTCGAGCCGGCCGGCGGCTGGATCGAGCTGGCCAACGCCGGCCTGCCCGACCCCTACCTGCTGGCGGCCGGCAAGCCGCCGGCGCCGCAAGTCGTGCCCGGACCGCGCCTGCCGCTCGGCGTGCGGCGCGAGGTCGAATACCGCTCGCTGGCGCTCCGCCTCGGCCCGTGCGACCGCCTGCTGCTGCTGACCGACGGCTTCGCCGAGGCGCCGACCGGCGCCGGCGAGCCGCTCGGTTACGGCGCGCTCGCGGGCCTGCTGGTGGCCGGCACTGGCGGCGGCAACCGCGGCGACGGCGGCGACGCCAGTGACACCGGGGAGGCGCCGCTGGCGTGGATCGACGGCTTGCTCGACCGGGTGCGGGCGGCCACGCAGCCGGTGCTCCAGGACGACTGGACGGCGCTGCTGCTCGAGCGCACCTCGCCCCTGAGCGCGGCGGGCGCCGGCGCGGCCGCGGGCGCGGCAGGGAATTTGTGATTCGATTACTCTTCTTTACAGGGCAAGGGGCGTTTGCTAGCTTAGCTTGCCCTCGAGGACCAGAAGTCGATGGCGGAAGCCACCATCGTCGCGCCGGCGCCGGCCCCAGGTTCGATCCTGGCTGGGCCGCGTCGGGTGCTGGAGCTGATCGGCAACACGCCGCTCCTCGACCTCTCCGAGCTGACCGGCCGCCTCGAAGTGCGCCTGCTGGCCAAGGCTGAGCATGCCAATCCAGGTGGCTCGGTCAAGGACCGCGCCGCCCTCGCCATCATCCTCGACGCCGAGCGGCGGGGGCTGTTCGGGCCTACCGGACCCGGCGCCGGCGGCCGGCGTCTGCTCGACGCCACCTCCGGCAACACCGGCATCGCCTATGCCATGATCGGCGCGGTGCGCCGCATCCCGGTGACTCTCTGCATGCCGGAGAACGTCAGCCCCGAGCGGCGCAAGATCGTGTTCGCCTACGGCGCCGAGCTACATCTCACCGACCCGCTCGCGGGCAGCGACGGCGCCATCGCCGAAGCTCGCCGCCTGGCCGCCGCCGAACCGGAGCGCTATGCCTACGTCGATCAGTACTCGAACCCAGAGAACTGGGGGGCGCACTACCGCGGCACCGGCCCGGAGATCTGGGTCCAGACTGGCGGCAAGATCACCCATTTCGTCACCGGCCTCGGCACCAGCGGCACGTTCATGGGGGTGGGCCGCTTCCTGCGCGACACCCGGCCGGCGGTGAAGCTGATCTCGGTCGAGCCCGATTCGCCGTTCCATGGCCTCGAGGGGATGAAGCACATGGCCTCGGCGCTGGTGCCGCGGATCTATGATCCCGTGCTGGCCGACGAGGCGCGCGAGATGCCGACCGAGACGGCTTACGCGATGGTGCTCCGGCTGGCGCGCGAGCTGGGACTGCGGGTCGGCGTCTCCTCCGGCGCCAACGTCGCGGCGGCCCTGGCGGTGGCCGATGAGGTGCCGCGCGGCGCCGCCGCCACCATCGTGACCGTCCTCTGCGACGGCGCCGACAAGTACCTCTCCGAGCATTTCTGGGAGGAGGCGCCCGCCCCATGAACCGGATCAGCCAGCCACCGCCCGGGGCAGCCGGCCGAGTCGCTGCCGAGACGGACGTCCCGGCGACCCCCGCCCCGGCGGCACCCTCCCTGGCGGTGTCCGCCGCCGACATGGACGCGATCGGCCGCCATGCGGTGCGGACGTACCCCGAGGAGTGCTGCGGCTTCCTGCTCGGCGAGGAGCGGGACGGCACGACCATGGTGGCTCGCGTCGTGCCGGCCGCCAACGAACGCCAGGACAGCCGCCACAACCGCTTCGTGATGAGCCCCGAGACGGTGCTCGCCGCGCACAAAGAGGCGCGCGCCGCAGGTCTGTCGGTGGTGGGCTACTACCATTCGCACCCCGACCATCCCGCCGAGCCCAGCGAGTTCGACCGCGAGCACGCGTGGCCGGGGCTGTCATACCTCATCGTTGCGGTTCGCCGCGGCCAGGTCGACAGGGCCAGGAGCTGGCGGCTGCGCGACGATCGCGGGCGCTTCGAGGAGGAATACCTCGCCAGCGCCCCGGAGCATCCGGCCTGAGCACCGGGCCGGCAACGACCGACATTAACGATCAGAACGATCAGGACGGTCGAACGATCAGGATGATCAGAACGATCAGGATGACCAGAGCAAGGAGACGCGTCCCATGACGACGATCCAAATCCCGACCCCGCTGCGTCGCTTCACCGGCGAGGCGGGCGACGTGGAGGTCCAGGGCGGCACCGTGGACGAGGCGCTCGGCGACCTCACCCGCCGCTATCCCGGCCTCAAGCCGCATCTCTATACCGCCGAAGGCGCGCTACGCAGCTTCGTCAACATCTTCCTCAACGACGACGACGTGCGCCACCTCGACCGCGGCGCCACCAAGGTGGCCCCGGGCGACACGCTGACCATCATTCCGTCGATCGCCGGCGGCAGCGCCGTGGCCAGCCCGCCCCCTCGGACGGCGGCGCCGGCGCCCGAGGCCGCCGACCTGCCCGCGCTCACTCCCGAGGAGATCCGCCAGTACAGCCGCCACCTCATCATGCCGGAGGTGGGGATCGAGGGGCAGCGCCGGCTGAAGGCGGCGAAGGTGCTGATGATCGGCGCCGGCGGCCTCGGCTCGCCGGTCGGCCTCTACCTGGCCGCGGCCGGCGTGGGGACCCTGGGGGTGGTCGATTTCGACGTCGTCGACGAGAGCAACCTCCACCGCCAGGTGCTATTCAGTCATGCCGACGTCGGCCGGCCGAAGCTGACCGCGGCGGTCGAACGGCTACGCGGCATCAACCCCTACATCGCCTTGCAGCCGCACCCGGTGCGGCTCGACTCGAGCAACGCCCTCGAGCTGTTCGCGCCGTACGACATCGTGGTCGACGGTACTGACAACTTTCAGACCCGGTACCTGGTGAATGACGCTTGCGTACTTACTGGCAAGCCCAACGTCTACGGCTCCATCTTCCGCTTCGAGGGGCAGGTGTCGATCTTCTGGGGCGCCAAGGGGCCTTGCTACCGCTGCCTCTTCCCGGAGCCGCCGCCGCCAGGCCTGGTGCCGTCCTGCGCGGAGGGCGGCGTGCTCGGGGTGCTGCCGGGGATCATCGGCGCGCTGCAGGCCAACGAGGTCATCAAGCTGATCGTCGGCGCCGGTGAGCCGATGATCGGCCGCCTGCTGCTGTTCGACGCCCTGAAGATGAAGTTCCGCGAGCTCAAGCTGCGCAAGGACCCCGCCTGCCCGATCTGCTCCGAGCACCCGACCCAGCACGAGCTGATCGACTACGACCAGTTCTGCGGCATCACGCCGCCGGCGGCGATCGCCGCGAGCCACGCCGCCGGCGCGGCCGCCGGGAACCAGGACCCCGAGGGCGGCGCCGCCGAGGACTTCGAAGTCGAGGTCGGCGAGGTCAAGCGCTGGCTCGACGAGGGGCGCGACTTCACCCTCCTCGACGTGCGCTCGCCGCTGGAGCACGCCATCTGCCGCATCGAAGGCGCACGGCTGATCCCGCTGCAGGACGTTCCGGCCGAGCTCGACCGGCTCGACCCGGCGGCGCGTTACGTCGTCCACTGCCATCATGGCGGGCGCTCCGCCCAGGCCGTCGAGCTGATGCGCCGCCGCGGCTTCACGGCGGCGCAGAACCTGGCCGGCGGCATCGACGCCTGGAGCCGCGAAGTCGATCCCGCGGTGCCGCTCTACTGAGCGGGCCGCGCCGCCGCCGGTTGCCGCCTACTCGAGCGTTGGCACCAGGCCCGAGTCCACGATGCGCTGGTCGTGGGTCAGCAGCGTGGCACCGAGGACCCGGGCCGATGCGACGATGATTCGATCAGCAGGATCGCGAGAGAATTCCGGCAGTGAGGCAACTTCCGCGGCGACCGCAGCCGTGATCCTGAGGCATTGCACCAGGGGCGGCGCCACGGCGCTCTCCAGGAAGTCCCGAACAGGCAGCTGCAGCCGCAGTCTCCCGAGCCGGCTCAAGTTGGCGATTTCCCAGAGGCTGATATCCGAGACCCACAGAGGCTGATCCTCCCGGGCGGACTGGAGGACTCTCATCTGCCGGCGAGAGAGGCGCGAGCTGCGCTCCAACCACCAGACGAGAATGTGCGTGTCGAGGAGCGCCTTCACGGAGCGGCGCCCTTGCCTTCGGCCTCCCAGTCTTCCGCGGGCACAGCCGGTTCGACGATGTCCCCCACGATCTCGAAGGTTCCCTTCAGCGTGAGCTGCGGGTACCTGGCCTCGCTCGTCGGCGGTGGCAGCAGTTGCGCGACCGGGCGCCCTCGCTTCAGCACGAGGATGGGTTCGCCGGTGCGAGATACTTCGTCGAGAATCGCCAGGCACTTGGCCTTGAACTCGGAGGCTTTGATCGACCGCATGTGACCATGATACATGACCAGTTCGCGGCGGGTCAAGGAATTTGACCCTGGGAAGAGGCTCGGTCGCCCTAGCCGCGAGCCGCCCTGGGAACCCTGGTTGCCCCCGGGCGTAATGAGCAGGTTGGATCGAAGTTTGTCTCCACTGAGGGGGTTCGCCGATGTCGAAGAAGAGAGCAGGGCTGGTCTTGATCGCAGCCACCATGGCCGCCACCACCCTGGCGGTGGCCGGGGCCGGTCCCGCCGCCGCCCAGCGCCCGCAGGACGCGCCGCCACCGCCACGCGAGGAAACGCAGCGCCCGGACGGACGCCGCACCGACATGCCGCCGGACTCGACGCGCGGCAGGGCGGCGGCGGACGAGCCGTCGCGGCGGGAGAGCGAGCCGGCGGGCCGCGGCGAGCGCGACCGGGACCGCGGCCGCCCGGCCGAAGAAAAGCTGGTCACCACTCACCACAAGGCGCGGATCGGCGGGCGCGAGATCGCCTACACCGCGACCGCCGGCACGATGCTGCTCAAGCACGACGACGGCAAAGTGCGGGCGTCGGTCTACTTCACCGCCTACACTCGCGACGGCGTCTCCGACGCCGGCCACCGGCCCATCACCTTCGCCTACAACGGCGGCCCCGGCTCCGCGTCCGCGTGGCTGCACATGGGCGCTTTCGGTCCGCGCCGGGTAGTGCTGGAGGAGGAGGGCTGGGCGCCGCCGCCGCCGTACCAGATCGCCGACAACAACGAGTCGCTGCTCGACGTCACCGACCTGGTGTTCATCGACCCGGTCTCGACCGGCTTCAGCCGGCCGGCGCCGGGCGAGGACCCCGCGAGCTTCCATGGCGTGCGTGAGGACATCGAGTCGGTGGGCGAGTTCATCCGCGAGTACATCGCGCGCTTCGAGCGCTGGGGGTCGCCCAAGTTCCTGGCCGGCGAGAGCTACGGCACGACCCGCTCGGCCGGTCTCTCCCGCTACCTGCAGGAGAAGCTCAACATCTACCTCAACGGCATCGTGCTGGTCTCGTCGATCCTCAACTTCGGGACGGCGCGCTTCGACGTCGGCAACGATCTACCCTACCCGCTCTTCCTGCCGACCTACACCGCGACCGCGTGGTACCACAAGAAGCTTCCCGCCGATCTGCAAGGTGGTGACGTGCAGAAGGCGATTGCCGAGTCCGAGCGCTTCGCGGTGGGCGAGTACACCATGGCGCTGATGCGCGGCAACGACCTCGGCGAGGCCGAGCGACGCCAGATCGCCGAGAAGCTGGCGCGCTTGACCGGACTGTCGCCGACGTTTCTCGAGAACGCCAACCTGCGCCCGACGATCTTCGAGTTCACCAAGGAGCTGCTGCGCTCCGAGCGACTCACCGTCGGCCGCCTCGACAGCCGCTTCAAGGGAGTCGACCGCCAGGCCGCCGGCGACCACTTCGAGTACGACCCGGCGAACGCCGCCTTCTCGGGACCCTTCGCCGCGGCGTTCAACAATTACGCCGAGAAGGAGCTGGGCTGGAAGAGCGAGCTCAACTACGAGCTGCTGACCGACAAGGTCCGCCCGTGGAGCTACCGCGCCTACGACAACCAGTACGTCAACGTCGCCGAGGACCTGCGGTACGCGATGGCGATCAACCCCAACCTCAAGGTGCTGGTCAACAACGGTTACTACGACCTGGCGACGCCGTTCTTCGCTACGCAATACACCTTCAGCCATCTGGGCTTCGATCCCACCTACCCGTCACGCGTGTCGATGGCCTTCTACGACGCCGGTCACATGATGTACGTCCGGCGCGCCGACCGCGAGGCGCTGAAAGCCAACGTCGCCCGCTTCATCGCCGGCGCCGCCAACGTGCCGGGCGGGCCGGCCGCGGGCCGGTAGGCGAGCGCGGACTGCCGCGGGCGCGGCGACGGCGCGGGCCGCTGGCGCGCCGCCTTCGCGCCCGCGCAACGCTTGGAGTAGAGTCGGGCGCATGAAAAAACGACGCTCGCCGGGCAGGGCGGCGCGAGCTGCCGCCGCCCTGGCGCTCCTACTGTCCTGCGGCGCCGCGGCGGCCCAACTCGAGGGGGCTGCGGCCCAGCTCGGGGGAGCGTTGCCGCCGCCGCTGCCGCTGTTGCCGCCGGACAACTGGTGGAACCTCGACGTCAGCGGCGCGCCGGTGGATCCCGCGAGCGCCAGGCTCATCAACTTCATCGGCCCCAGCAGGCTTCATCCTGACTTCGGCGGCGACGACACCAGCACTCCCAACGGCATCTTCGGCTTCCCTTACGCCGTGGTGCCCGGCACCCAGCCGCTCGAGAAGATCACCTTCGTGCTCTCCCCCGACGAGAGCGACGCCGGCGCCCCGGGAGCGCCGGCAGGCTACCCGATCCCGGTTGCCGCCCGCACCCAGGCGAAATGGATCGAGGGCGGCAACCCCGGCGGCTGCACCGACAACGACTGCCACATGCTCCTGGTCGACCGCGACCATCGTGTCCTCTTCGAGCTCTACCAGGCGCACTGGAGTGCCGATCACTGGGAGGCCGGCTCGGGAGCGGTCTTTCCGCTCGACGCCAACGCCCGCCGCCCCGAAGGCTGGACCAGCGCCGACGCCGCCGGCCTCGCCATCCTTCCCGGCCTGGTGCGCTACGACGAGGTCTTCGGCTCCGGTCCCATCCGCCACGCTTTCCGCTTCACCGTCCACGACAGCAACGGCCACGTCTTCCCCGCCTCCCACGACGCCGGCTCCAACCCGGCAGCGCCGCCGATGGGGACGCGCCTGCGGCTGAAAGCCAGCATGGACATCTCCGGCTATACGCCCTACGTGCAGAAGATCTTCCAGGCGATGAAGACCTACGGCCTCATCCTCGCCGACAACGGCAGCGACCTGTACATTCAGGGCACCTACGACACGCGCTGGAACAACGACACGCTGAACCCGGCCTTCGATAGCCTCACGGCCGCGGACTTCGAGGTCGTGAAGCTCGGCTGGAATGGTCCAGCCGCCCAGGCCCCCTGCACGGCGGGCGACGCCCAGCTCTGCCTCCAAGGCAGCCGCTTCACCGTCAGCACCGAGTACGTCCTGCCCGGCGGCGCCAGCGGGCCTGGCCACATCATTCCTCTGACCGCCAATACCGGCGCCTTCTGGTTTTTCGCCAGCGCCAACCTCGAGATGCTGCTCAAGGTCCTGGACGGCTGCGCCGTCGACGGGCACTTCTGGGTCTTCGCCGCCGGCCTCACCAACGTCCAGGTGGTGATCACCGTGACCGACACCAGGACCGGAGCCGCCAAGCGCTACGTCACTGCCCAGGGCGCTGCGTTCGCCCCCATCCAGGACACCCGAGCCTTCGCCTGCCCCTGACCGGCGGGCTTGCTGAGATGAACCCCTGATCGAGCAACCGACGTGGAGACGAATCCCATGGCAACCCGCTTCTCCGTCCTCTTCGGCCTCTCCCTGCTGCTCCTATCCGCCACCGCCATCGAAGCCGCCAGGTGGCAGCCCGAGCCCGCCAAGCCCGAAGCCGCCAAGCCCGACACGGCCGGCCCCCAGGTCAAGCCCGCGAAGCCCAAGTTCGACCAGGAGAAGGCCCTGGCCGATCTCCGCAAGCAGATCGCCGGCAAGGAGAACGAGCCCGCCGGCAAGGTCTTCATGGACATCGACGTCATGCAAGGATTCACGGCGGGCCAGCTGCTGGCGATCATGGAAAAGGGCTACGCCCGTGCGCTGGGGGTCACCTGCACCCACTGCCATGTCCCCGGCCAATGGGAGAGCAACGACAAGAAAGAGAAAGAAGCCGCCAGGGGCATGATCCGGATGAACGGCACGATCAACAACGACCTCCTGCCGAAGATCCGAGGCCTGGACACCGACCACAAGCCCATAGTGAACTGCACCACCTGCCACCGCGGCCAGGTGCGCCCAGCGCTGCAGCTGCCGTAGGGACTACGAAGAGGCCCTGGCCGAGCTTTTCCGGACTGCGTGGTTTGCGTAAGTAAGACGGAGAGTCGACCTCACCCAGCAGCTCGCGCATCTCACCGTGCCAGGTGCCGGACGAATTCGGTGCGGTTTATGTGCTGATGATCAGCGTCTCGCGAATGACATCTTCACCGCTAGCGCGCCGCCTCGGCCACCGTGTACGCTGGCATCGCCCGCACATCTTGTGCGCTCCGTTTCGGCTGGCTCGTCACTGTACCCTCACGTGGATCTGGATCGGCTGCGCTTGGTTCGGCGCTGCGGCAAGTATAGCTTGGCTACAGCGGCTCGCGTTCGGAGCGATTCGCCTCGAACCCGGCGTGATGGTGTTCGCCGGTGACATCATCCCGTAGGTGCTCCACCTTTCCTGCCAGCGGCTCCTCCTCGCGCCAGGCTGCTTTGCCGTCGGCGTAGTGCTCGCGCTTCCAGATCGGGACTTCCGCCTTGAGGCGCTCGAGGGCCTGGCGGCTTGCTTCGTAGGCGGCGGATCGGTGGGGGGCGGCGGTGGCGATTGCGACGCTGGGCTCTCCTACCGGGATCTCACCCAGGCGATGAACGATCGCGACTTGCAGGCCGTCCGTCGCTCGTTCGAGATCGGCGGCGATGCGCTGCAGGGCCTGGCTGGCCATCGGACGGTAGGCGGTATAGGTCAGCCTGAGGACCTCGCCGGAGGTCTCGTCGCGCCTGCGCGAGTGGTCGCGGACGGTGCCCAGGAAGAGGAGGACGGCGCCGCAGGCCGGGGAGGCGACGCGGGAGATGACGTCCTGCGGGTCGATCGGGGCATCGACGAGCTCGATCCTTGGCCGGGCGGCGCCGACCGCTGGCCCTTCCCCGCTGCCTCCCGAGACCGGGGGCAGGAGCGCAACCTCGGCGCCTTCGGCGAGCAGATCGTCGGACTTCGCGATGGTCCCGTTGACGGCCACCGCCAGCCTCGGCCAGAGGGGCGCCAGCGCCGGATAGCGCGCGTCCAGCCAGGCTCGAAGATCGGCGACCTTCGCCTGTTCTGGGAGACCCGGAAGGTCGAGGTCCAGCTCCCCGGCGCCCAGGGCATCGCCGGCGCTGGCGAAGGCCAGCAGACGAATCCTCATGACTGGGATGCTAGTGCGCGTGCGGCCGGGCCGCAATGCCGGCGGCTGGGCTGACGGGAGTGCCGACAGGGCTGTGCACCAGCCAGGGAGCGCCCTCCGGGTGGCCTGCGGCCGAATCAGGAACCTCGACGAGTGCCCCATCCCTGCTGATTCAAATGCCGTATACTCATTGTAGATACGGGGGGGCGATGAGATCCAGTTTGAAGCGATGGGGAAATAGCTTAGCTGTCCGGATTCCGAGGTCTTTCGCCGCGGAGATAGGGGTAGAGCAGGGCACGCCGGTCGAGATCTCGCTCGTGGATGGGGGGCTCATGATCTCCCCTCTGCCGGAGCCGCACCTGACACTCGAAGATCTCCTGGCTGAGGTCACGGAGGAGAACCGGCACGCCGAGGTCGTGGTCGAGGGTCCTGTTGGACGGGAAGCATGGTAGGCGGACCCTACGTGCCGGAGCGCGGACATGTGGTTTGGGTGACGTTCAGCCCACAGGCTGGGCACGAGCAGGCCGGCCGACGCCCAGCCGCTGTGCTTTCCCCACGCTCTTACAACGAGAAGGTTGGGCTTGGCATCTTTTGTCCGGTCACCAACCAGAAGAAGGGGTACCCCTTCGAGGTTTCAATCCCTGCCGGCTTGAGGGTTAGCGGGGTGCTCCTGTGCGACCAGGTCAAGAGTCTGGACTGGGTCGCAAGGCGGGCCGAGTTCCTGGATTCCCTGCCTGAGGCCACCGTGGCCGAAGCGATCAAGAAGCTCAGCCTTCTCTTCTCACCCGCACCATCTGCTCGGAGCTGAGTACATCCGAAACCGGGGTCTCTCGGCCTGGGCAGGTCCCTAGGCGCGCCGAGATTCCGCCTGCCCGTATGATGAGAACAACGGTTGTTCAGTGAGAGGGCAGGGATGATCCGCAGACCCAACGGCCGGCGGTCCATATAATGCCCGGGCAACCTTGGGGAGACACCGTGCCGACATTGGAGAGCAGGGTCAGCCGCAACGAGGCTTTCGCGCGCCGGATGGCGCATTGGCGGGGCGAGGTCGCACGGCTGCGCGAGGAGGAGGAGCGGCTGCGGCTGGGAGGCGGCGCCAAGGCCCAGGAGCGGCAGCGGGCGCAGGGGAAGATGACGGCCCGCGAGCGGGTGGCGGCGCTCTGTGATCCCGACACCGACTTCCAGGAGCTGGGGATCTGGGCGGCGGAGGGGATGTACCAGGAATTCGGGGGGGCTCCGGCGGCCGGGGTGGTCGTGGGGGTGGGACGGATCTCGGGGCGGGAAGCCGTCGTCGTGGCGAACGACGCGACCGTCAAGGCGGGGGCGTGGTTCCCGATGACCTGCAAGAAAGTGCTGCGGGCCCAGGAGATCGCGCTCGAGAACCGCCTGCCCATCGTCTACCTGGTGGACTCGGCGGGGGTGTTCCTGCCGCTCCAGGACGAGATCTTCCCGGACAAGGAGCACTTCGGCCGGGCGTTCTACAACAACGCCCGCCTCTCGGCCGAAGGAGTGTTCCAGATGGCAGCGGTAATGGGGTCCTGCGTCGCCGGTGGGGCCTATCTGCCGATCATGAGCGACGAGGCCCACATCGTCGAGGGGACCGGGTCGATCTTTCTTGCCGGCCCGCACCTGGTGAGGGCGGCGATCGGCGAGCAGATCGACAACGAGGAGCTGGGCGGGGCGGTGGTGCAGTGCGACATCTCGGGCGTGGTGGACCACCGTCACCCGGACGAGGCGAGCTGCCTGGCCAAGATCCGCAGCCAGTTCACGCAGCTGGCGCGGCCGGCGATGGCACCTTTCGCTCGGCGCGAGCCGGCGCCGCCGCTCTATGACCAGGAGGAGCTGTACGGGGTGATGCCGATCGACCGCACGCGGCCCTATGACACCTACGAGGTGCTGGCGCGGCTGCTCGACGGCAGCGAGCTCGACGAGTACAAAGCGACCTACGGCAGGACGCTGATCTGCGGCACCGGCTGGCTCGACGGCTGGGCGGTCGGGGTGGTCGCCAACCAGCGCTCGATCGTGCCGCGGGCGACCGGCACCGGGCCGAGCGACAAGGAGCTGCAGATCGGCGGCGTCATCTACTCGGACTCGGCCGACAAGGGAGCGCGCTTCGTCGAGCTCTGCAACCAGAAGCGCCTGCCGCTGCTGTTCATCCAGGACGTGACCGGCTTCATGGTGGGCAGCCGGGCGGAGCGTGGCGGCATCATCAAGGACGGGGCCAAGATGGTCAACGCGGTCGCCAACTCGACGGTGCCCAAGATCACTCTCTTCGCCGGCAACTCCTACGGCGCCGGCAACTACGCGATGTGCGGCAAGGCCTACGGCGCCCGCTTCCTCTATGCCTGGCCCTCGGCCGCCATCGCCGTCATGGGGGGCGATCAGGCGAGCCAGACGCTGCTCAGCATCCAGACCAAGAACCGCGGCGAGGGAGTGTCGGAGGAGGAGAAGGCGCGCCGACTGGCAGAGATCAAGGCGCGCTACGCCGGCGCGATGGACCCACGCTACGCCGCGGCGCGACTGTGGGTGGACGCGATCGTGGATCCAGCCGGCACCCGCCGGGTGCTTGCCCGCTCGCTGGCCGCAGCCGCTCACAACCCCGAGATCCTCCCCTTCCGCACCGGCGTCCTGCAGACTTGACCGATGCTACGCTGGGGACGCTCATGAAGACGGTGCGCATCGGCAACGGCCAGGGTTTCTGGGGCGACAACGTCGATGCCCCGGTCGAGCTGCTGCGCGGCGGACCGATCGACTACATCGGCATGGACTACCTCGCCGAGGTGACGCTGTCGATCATGATGCGCCAGAAGCTCAAGCACCCCGACCAGGGCTACGCCACGGACTTCATCAGCTTCATCCGCCGCGTCCTGCCCGAGGCGATCGAGCGCAACGTCCGCATCCTCACCAATGCCGGCGGCCTCAACCCGCGCGCCTGCCGGCGGCGGATCTTCGAGGTGGCACGCGAGCTGGGGATCTCCGGCCTCCGCGTCGGAGTGGTCGAAGGCGACGACGTGCTGGGCCGCCTGCCGGGGCTGATCGCCGCCGGCCATCCGCTGGCCAACATGGATACCGGCGAGCCGCTCGCGCCGCACGTCGATCGCCTGATGAGCGCCAACGCCTACCTCGGCGCACGGCCGGTGGTCCAGGCGCTGGCCGCAGGGGCGCAGATCGTGCTCTGCGGCCGCATCACCGACACCGCCCTTGCGCTGGCGCCGGCGATCCACGAGTTCGGCTGGGGGGAGCGCGACTGGGACCGCCTTGCCGCCGGCACCATCGCCGGACACATCATCGAGTGTGGCGCCCAGTGCACCGGCGGCAACTACAGCCGCTGGTGGGAGGTGCCCGACCTCTGGAACGTCGGCTACCCGATCGTCGAGGCGCGCGAGGACGGCACCTTCACGGTCACCAAGCACGCGGGAACCGGCGGCATGGTCACGGTCGACACCGTCGCCGAGCAGCTGCTCTACGAGATGAGCAAGCCGGCGGAGTACCTCACCCCTGATTGCATCGCCGATTTCACCAGCATCCGCCTCACCCAGGAAGGGCGCGATCGGGTGGGTGTCTCAGGCATCCGCGGCGGCGCGAAGACGCCGTTCTTCAAGGTCTCGGCCTCCTACCTCGCCGGCTACAAGACCAGCGGCCAGATCACCATCTCGGGGCCGCGCGCCATCGCCAAGGCCGAGCTCGCCGCCGACATCGTCTGGCGACGCCTGGAGCGCGCGGGCGTCACCTTCTCGCCCGAGAACCGCTCGGTCGAGCTGGTCGGCACCGGCGTCTGCCTGCCTGGGATCCTGCCGCCGGTCGCCGATCCTCCGGAGGTGGTGCTGCGTCTCGGCGTGCGCGACGCCGACCCCAACAAGGTGGCGCGCTTCGGCCTCGAGCTGGCGCCGCTGATCACCGCCGGCCCGCCGGGAGTGACCGGTTTCGCCGGCGGCCGCCCGAAGCCGCAGGAGGTGATGGCGTACTGGCCGGCGCTGCTGGCCCGCGAAGAGGTCGAGGGCCACATCGAGGTTTCGGTGGAGGAGGCCTAGGATGGCGCCCGCCTCGGTCCCCGACTTCGTCCGCGACTCCGCCCCCGAAGGCGCGCCCGCGCCGGCACCCAAGCCGTCGCCGGCACCCGAGCCCTCGCGGTCCCCCGCGCCGCGCTTGACGGGCAGCGGCCGCGGCCCGGCCTGGACGTCGCGGCTCTTCTCCCATCCGCTGCTGCCCTGGTACGCCGCTCTCCTCGCTGGCATCCTGCCGGTGCTGCTGCTCGGCTTCCTCTACAGCGCCCTCGCCGACCGCCTGGAATTCGCCGGCTGGGCGCTGCTGCTCGCGGCGTTCTACACTGCCGCGTTGCGCCAGGGGATGCAGGCGGGCTGGCCGGCGCCGCGACTGGCCGGCACCCTGGCGCTGCTGCTGGCGGCGGGCGGCGCGGCGTTCGCCTGGATCGAGCGCACCCACCACGAGATCCTGGATCTCGGGTACCGAGCGGTGCTGCCGGAGGAAGTCTATTTCCCGGCGGCCACCAGCCCGAGCGCCGCCGCGGCGACTGCCGCCGCCCTGGCCGCCGCCGGCATGGCCATCCTCGCCGGCGGCTGGCTCTCCCGGAGGAGACGATGAGAGTGCGCCTGGAGCTCGTCGCCCATGCCCGCTCGGGCGACAAGGGCGACGCCAGCAACGTCGGCCTGATCGCCGACAGCCCCGAGCTGTTCGAGCTGCTCCGCGAGCAGGCGACCGCCGAACGGGTCAAGGAGCACTTCCGCGAGATCTGCCGCGGCCCGGTCGAGCGCTTCGAAGTCCCCAACTTGCGGGCCTTCAACTTCCTGCTCCATGACTCGCTGGGTGGCGGCGGCACCGAGAGCCTGAAGACCGACGCCCAGGGCAAGACCCACGCCCAGGGGCTGCTGCAAATGGAGGTCGAGGTGCCCGGCGACCTGGTGCCGACCCGGCCGCTGCGGCGCCGCGATTACGAGCGCTCCGAGGACCCCGGCCCGGAGGGCGGCAGCCGGTGACACCGGCGACCGACGGCGCGGCGCCATCGGCGCCAGGTCCCGGCACGCCCTGGGCGCCACCGGGGGCGTCCTGGACCCGACTCGAGGCGCGCCGCGACCGCGACCTCCTGTGGGTGACGCTCGCCGACCCGGAGCGCGCCAACGCGCTGTCGCCGGCGCTGATCGGCGAGCTCACCGCGCTCTACGGCGGCCCGCTGCGCGAGGCCGGCATCCGCGCCGTGTTGCTGGCCGGCAGGGGCCGCAACTTCTCGGCCGGCGCCGACCTCGAGCACCTGCGGGCGGTGGCCGCGGCCGGCGAGGAGGAGAATCGCCGCGACTCGGCGCGCCTGCGCGACCTGTTCGCCGCGGTGCTGCGCCAGGAGGCGTTGACCATCGCCCTGGTGCACGGCGCCTGCGTCGCCGGCGGCTGCGGCCTGGCCACCGCCCACGACTTCGTGGTCGCCGCCGAGGATGCGCGTTTCCTCTACAGCGAGGTGCGGATCGGCTTCGTGGCGGCGCTGGTCGCCACTTTCCTGCCGCTGCGCCTGCGCGGCGCGGACATCCGTGAGTTGCTGCTGTTCCCGCGCTTCCTCGACGCTCGCCAGGCGCTGGCCATCGGGCTGGTCAACCGCGTCGTGCCAGCCGGCGACCTGGCCGCGGTGGGCGAGAAGCTCGCCGCCGAGGTGCTCGCGACCGGCAGCTCCGAGTCGATCGCCCGCACCAAGCGCCTGCTGCTCGACCTCCTCGGCCGCCCGCTCGACGACGCCATGGACCGGGCCGCCGCGGCCAATGCCGAAGCGCGCGCCACCGCCGATTGCCAGCGCGGCATCGCCACCTTCCTCGCGACCAAGCAGCCGCCGCGCTGGCGGGAGTAGCGCGGTGGCGGCCCGCTCGACGACGCCTCCGGCGCCGGTACGCCTGCTGCTGTTCGACGTCGACGGCACGCTGGTCGATTGCGGCCGCCAGCCGCTGGCACCCTTCGCGGCAGCCCTGGTCGAGATCTTCGGCACCGCCGGCGACATCGACGGCTACAACTTCTCCGGCTGCACCGACCCGCAGGCGGTCTTCGACCTGATGACCGGCGCCGGATTCTCGGTCGAGGAGGTGCGAGCCCGCCTGCCGCGAATGCGCGACCACTACCTGCCGCACCTCGAGCGCACTCTCGACCGCGCCCGCATGCGCCTGCTGCCGGGGGTCGAGGAGACGCTCCGGCGCCTGGCGGCGCGCCCGGACGTCGAGCTCGCCCTGCTCACCGGCAACTGGGAGGCCGGCGCCCGCACCAAGCTCTCGCGCTTCGACCTCAACCGCTACTTCTCTTTCGGCGCCTTCGGCGGCGACGGCGATGGCTGCCAGCGCTCCGAGCTCCCGCCGATCGCCCTCGCCCGCGCGGCCCAGCGCCGCGGCATCCCGGTCGCCGCGGCAGAGGTGCTGATCATCGGCGACAGTCTCCAGGACGTCGCTTGCGCCCGCGCCCACGGCATCAAGGTGCTCGCGGTCGCCACCGGCAAGACCGCCGCCGGCGCCCTGGCCGCTGCCGGCGCCGACTGGGTGGTGCCCGAGCTCGGCGATGCGGGAGAGCTGCTGGGCTGAGCGGACCCGCGCGAGCGCCCCACGGCCGGAGCGTCCCGACGCCGCTGCGCGACGCGTGCTACGGTGATCCACGGGCGTTCGCCTCGCGTAGTAGGGACGCCGACGGACGGCTACGGACGGCTTCCGCAGCAAGACCGGAGGCTGGAGCGACTAGGAGGAGAGGCGATGGCCACGAGTGGACCGAGCGCATCCGGCACGGCACTGGACCGCCGCTGGCTGCTGAAGGGCGCCGCGCTGGCGGGGCTCGGCGCCGTCGCGGCCGGCTGTGCCGGTGCGCATGTCGAACCGGCGAGCGCCGCCGCGAAGGGGCCCGCCGCCGGTCATGGCAGGCGCAACGGCCAAACTGACGAGGCGCCGGCTGCGCCCGGCACCGGCGACACCGCGCAGATGATCTTCACCGCGGCGCTGATCGCCGAGGACCTGGCGACCACCTTCTACTACCAGGGCCTTATCGGCGAGGTGATCCAGGACCCACGCCTCGCGGGTCCCGAGGGCTCCGCCACCAACGTCTCGCTGCTAGGCTCCCCCGGCAACGTCGGCTACCTGCGCGCCGCGCTGGCCGAGGAGATCAGCCACGCCGACCTCATGCGCCAGCTGATCGGTCGCGCGGACGCGGCCGCCGATCCGGTGCAGACGTTCTACTTCCCCGAGGGCAGCTTCGAGGACCTCGCCACGTTCCTCTCGACCTTGGACGCGCTCGAGAACGCCTTCGTCGGCACCTATCTCGCGGCGGTGCGGCAATTCGCCGCGATGGCAGCCCGCCTTGCTCCCGAGGACGGCGCTCAGCTCGACCCCACGGGCAACGCCTACGGCAGCGCGCAGCTGGCCTTCTTCGCCGAGGTCTCGGCATCCATCCTGGGCGTCGAAGCCGAGCATCGCGCCCTCGGCCGGGTCATCGGTCTGTCCATCCCCGCCAACAATCTCTGCTACGAGCAGACAGCCGGCATCCGCACGGTGTACAACGGCCCGGCCTCGGCAGTGGCGGCCCTGGGACCATTCGTGAAGCCAGGAGCCAAGGGCTTCGGCGTCACCGGCTACTCGCTGCGCACGGCGCGCGCCGGCGCCGCAAGACTGATCCTGCCCTGCACCGGCGGCCTGCCCGCCTGATCTGGTCTACCAGGAAAACAGGAGGGCATTGTCTTCGGCGAACCCTAGCGGTAGCGGTCCAGCGTTTCGTCGAGGAATTCTGCACGGGTCCAGGGTGCGCGCAGGGCACCGCTCGGATGAGGTTCGAGAGCGAAGAGCGAGCCGGACGCCCGACGATGGCCTGCTGTGTACCCAGCGATGGCCTCACGGATCAGCTCCGCGACCGGCCGCCCCGTGCGCTCGGCAAGCGACTGCAGCCCACGGTAGATGTCTTCGTCGACATGGAGCGAGATCAGCTTCATGAGGCAATCATACATAGGCATCTAGCCTCGCCTTTTGCGTCATAGCCAAATGTGGGGGTCTATACTCGTTCCATGACCGTGGAGCTGCTGACGGAAGCCCCTCTGGCGCCCCCGGCTGGACTGGGACCTTACCGGCGGGAGGACTATGACGCGCTGCCAGAGCAGCCGCGGTGCGAGTTGCTGTTCGGGAGGCTCTACTTGACCGCGAGCCCGACGCCCTGGCACCAGATGGTGGCGCTGTTCCTGTGGCGGCATCTGCAAAGCATCGCGGAAGCTGCCGGGGGCTTCGCCTCCAGTGCGCCTCTCGACGTGGTGCTGGCTGACCACTCGGTGGTTCAGCCGGACGTGATCTATGTCTCGGCGGCGCGCCTGGGGATTCTGGGAAAGCGGATCGAAGGCGCTCCCGATCTGCTGATCGAGGTCCTCTCACCCGGCAGCGCGCGCCGCGATCGGGGCGAGAAGCTGAGTCTCTACGCCAAGACCGGCATCCGAGAATACTGGATCGTCGAGCCCGAGGCGCGGCACATCGAGTTCCTGGTCAACGAAGGGGGGCGCTTCGTGGTCTCCCTGCCTGCCGCCGGCGAGTACCGGTCCCAGCGGATGCCTGAGCTCCACCTGGACGTCGCCGGATTCTGGCGAGAGGTGGAGAGTCGGTATCCCGCAGGCCGGTAACAGCTCGACCGCTAACGCTAACTCGCCTCGACAGGCAGCCTTGCTGTGGTCGTCGCGGTCGTCGCGGTCGTCAGGCGGGCGGCTCGCCGCCGCTCTTGCGCGAGTCGTCAAGGGCGATGCCCTGGCGGGCGAGGAGGCGCTTCAGGCGGTCGTGGACTCCGGGGCCGAGGAGGGTGCGCGCGGCGGAGCTGATGTCGTGCAGCACGACGCGGAGGTCCTGGCGGCCGGTCCAGTGCTTGCGGGCGTAGGGCTCGAGGTCGCCGGTGAAGACCTGCGACACCACCGCGACGGCGACGACCAAGTCGTCGAGGTAGCCGATCGGTCCCAGGATCAGCTCCGGGAGCAGGTCGATCGGGCTGATGAAGTAGGCCAGGGCGCCGCCGATCAGGATGCGGGCGCGCCGCGGCACTTCCTTGTCCAGCGTCAAGCGCACCAGCAGAATGAAGATGTCCGGCACCAGCAGCAGGGCGATGATCACGTCCTCGGGCAGCCGGCCCGCCCGCCGCTCGACGGTGTCCAGTACCCGCGACCGCAGCCGGTCGTAGAACCTCAGCAGGTCATGATGCTGCAGCTCCTCGCCGCCGCTCGCCAGCGCCGCCTCGGCCTGCCGCTCCGCCGCCTCGGCATCGAACCCCGCCAGGTCCGCCGCCAACGCCGGCGGCTCCGCCTCCGCCAGGTGCGGCGGCACCGCTTCAGGCATCGATGGCGCTCCGGTCTCGTCGGTCATGGGCCTGGCTCTACCAATCTTGTATCACTTGTGCATTCGCCGAGTCCAAGCGCGCACTGGGAACCCGCGCCAGTAAACGGTGGCCGAAGGGGTGGAGGCAGGTCCGTGGGCGGCGGACCTCCTCCGGCCGCCGTTTGGGCGAGCCACCGCCGTCCACGAGACCCGCATCAGCACCCTCGCCCAAACGGAGGCTGGAGGAGGTCCGCCGCCCCCAGAGGCCTGCCGGAGGGGGATTCCCCGAAGGCTCTTAGAACACGTACGCGACCGCGAAGCCGATCTGGGCGGCCATCATCATCAGGTACATGTGGCGCCAGGAGGGATGGTTCTCGGTCTCGGCGAGGGACGCGGGGTCGCGGACGAGGAGGTAGACCGTGTAGATACCCCAGAGGGTCAGCAGGGCGCCGAGCAGGGTCAGCAGAGTGGGATTGCCGGTGAGGATGGCGTGCGCCGGGTCCTGCGGGTCGCGCAGCCGGGCGCCCAGGGGAAGCAGGAGCCAGGGGAGGACAAAGAACGGGCTGATGATCCAGGCGGCCCGGTGGACGCCGTGCACGATCGGCAGGGTCTTGCAGCCACCGGCGCGGTCGCCGGCGATGTCGGCGAAATCCTTGGTCGAGGAGGCGCCGACCAGGAAGAGGCCGATGATGGCCCCCAGGTACCAGGGCTCGACGTAGCCGATCCGCGCGACCATCGCCCAGCCGGCGACCTTGAGCAGCACGCCGCGCGGCACGGCGATGGTGAAGTTGGCGGCCATGCCGCGCACCTTGGTGCGGCCCAGCTCGGGCGCCGAGTAGACGAAGGTGAAGAGCAGCCCGGTGAGGTAGATGAAGAAGGTCTGGTGGAAGCCGAGCGGCGCGGCGAGCTTGGCGGCGAGGGTGTCGTAGGGGTGCGGCACCACCAGCCAGGTGGGGACGAGCGCCAGGACGTAGAACAGCCAGCTGAAGCGCCAGGCTTCGCCGCGGGTGAGGGCGCCGGTCACCAGCGGCCGGTTGGGCTTGTTGAGGCGGTCGATCTCGAGGTCGTAGATCTGGTTGATGGCGTTGGAGGCCGCGTTCATCAGGCTCGCGCAGAGCGATCCCAGCGCCACCGTCGCCACCACCGCCAGGGTGAGGCGCCGCGCCGGGTCGGGGTTGTGAGCCGAGCCGAAGGCGCAGACCGCGCCGGAGACGATGCCGAGCAGTGGCGGCAGCAGCGTGAACGGCCGGGCCAGCGCCGCGTAGAGCCGCGCCTTGCCTCGTCTTATCGCTGCCGGAACCGTGTCCCGCGCTTCCGGCGAGCTCGGAGCCGCTGCCGCTGCCGCGGCCGACGCCGGCTGTTCCATACCCCTACAGTACCAGCGCCGCCAGGGCGGCGCCGGCCAGCGCGCCGACCAGGGTGTTGAGGAAATTGAGCGCCTCGTTGTCGAGCAGGCGGCGCTGCTCGAGGGTCGCTCCCACCACGCTCTCGAAGGTGGTGCCGATGAAGGCGGCGCCGGCGACCGGCAGCACGCAAGCCCACGGATAGAGCTCCACCGCGGCCCCCAGCACGCCGACCGCCACCGCCGCGGCGATGCCGGCAAGGGTGCCTGCGAGCGATACCGCGCCCTCGGTGCCGCGCGGCACCGGCCGCAGGGTGGTGATGAGGAAGGTGCGGCGCCCGATGAGCTGCCCGATCTCGCTCGACGCGGTGTCCGCGGCGGCGGTGGCGAACGCGGCGGCGAAGGCGACGGCAAACAGCGTCGGATAGGAGGTCAGCGCCGCGAAAACCGCGCAGGCGGCAGCCACCCCGGCGTTGGCCAGGGCATGGCGCGCGCCGCGGCGGCCACCCCGCTCCTGCGCCAGATTGGCCGCCGCCTTGCGGCGGTAGCCGAGCTTGGTGCAGGCGCTGCCGATGACGAAGAAGGCCACCAGCAGCAGCCAGCCGCGCCAATCGAGGAAGGCGTAGATGGCGGTGCCGACCAGGAACCCGGCCGCCACGCCCGAGAGATCGACGGTGCGCGCCGCGTAGGCCGCGCCGGCCAGCACCGCGTTGATCGCCGCGCCGATCAGCAGGCGGATCACGAACGGCCAGCCGAGGAAAGCCGGCCAGTGATTGTGGGTCAGCACCATGCCGAGCAGGAAGAGGCCGGCGACCAGCGGCACGCCAAGGTTGTCGTCGAGCCCCTGCGGCACCGACTCGAGCGCCGCCGCCAGCACCGCCGCCGACCCGGCGGCCACCAGCGCGAACGCCCAGCTGTAGCGGCGCTCGGGCGCCGTCCAGATCAGCAGCGCCGCCGCCGCCAGCGTGCCGAACGCGACGTAGGCGCCGCTCCCGGCCCAACTCTTCGCCGGGTTCCAGGGCAGTTTGCGGCGGCCGAACGACATGCCGAAGATGGTCGCCATGCCGTCGCCGAAGGCCAGGATCCCCCAGGCGGCGGCCGCCACCTCCAGGCGGCGGTAGAAGAGCAGGATGAGCAGCAGCACGGTCAGCGCGTAGAGCACGATGCCCGCCGATCCGCCCGCCTGGTGCTCGGCGTCGCGCCACATCCGCTTGCCGCCGATCCGGTGCAGCACGAAGAGGTTGTTGAGCAGCGCCACCCCGGCCAGCACCGCCGACCAGAAAGGGCCGAGGAAGCGCAGGCTGAAGGCGATGAAGCCCATCCCGACGTGCGTCGCCTTGCGCAACGCCTCGCCTGGCGCGACCCTGGGCGCCATGGCTGCCGGGCTTGGCGCGGGCGGCGCGGGCGGCGCGCCGGGCCCTGGGCTCACCGGCGCCACTGCCCGGTTTCCCGCAGCCACGCCAGAGTGGTGGCGAGCCCCTCGCGGAGCGGGCGGAAGGAGTAGCCCAGCTCCGCCGCCGCCCGCGCCGAGCTGTAGGCCCAGTGGTGCCGGTACACCTCGACGAGGTCCGGCGTCAGCGACGGCGTCGTGCCGCGCAGCCGCGCCCAGGTTTTCTGTGCGGCGCCGATGGTCTTGGCCAGGCCGTCCGGCAGGCGCCGCCGCGGCACCGGCACGCCCGACAGCTCCTCGACCAGGCGGTAGAAGTCGCCGAGGGAGGTGTTCTCGCCCCCCAGCACGTAGCGCCCGCCAGGGGGGGAGCGCTCCAGTGCCAGGCCGATGCCCCGCGCGACATCGTCCACGAAGACGTGACACCAGCGCCGCTCAGGCGTGCCGAGCAGGGCCGGCAGCCGGCGGTGCAGGAGGTCGAGAATGTGGCGCACCACCAGGTTGCCCTCGGTCATCTCGCCGGGACCGTAGATCACTCCCGGGTAGACGACGACGACGTTCTGGCCGGCGGCGATGGCACGCCGCGCGCGGCGGTCGGCAATCGCCTTCGTGCGCTCGTAGGAGTTGATCCAGATCGCGCCGTCCCCGCCCGCCGCGCCGGCGCCCGCCGCGCGGGCCGCCCCGGTACCCGCTCCCACGCCGAAGCCCGCCGGCGCCGCCGACTCGTCGAGCACGCCGCCGGGCCCGCCTTCGCTCGGACCCAGCGCCATGAAGCTCGAGACGTAGATCACCTTGGCGCCGGTTGCCGCCGGCGCGCCGGGCGCCGCCCCAGCCTCCGATGTCGCCGGCGCCCCGGGGACCGCCGCGATCTCCGCTGCCGCCGCCAGCACGTTCTCGAGGCCGCCGACGTTGATGCGATCGAACTCGGCGGCCGGCGCCAGGATCTTGACCAGCGCCGCCGCGTGCACCACCGCCTCGCACCCCGTCATCGCCTGGCGCACGCTCGCGGCGTCGGCGACGTCGCCGGCCACCACCTCGACCCCGGCAGGAAACGGGCCGCGTCCGCCGGCGACTCCGGCAGCGCCCCGCGGCCGCACCAGCACCCGCAGCGAGTGCCGCGGCGCCAGCTCGGCGACCAGCCGTCTCCCCAGGAAACCGGTGGCCCCGGTCACCAAGGTCTTCATGCCGAGACTCTCTCCGCTCCGGCCGCGCCGGCTGCCGGGCTGCCGCTCGCTGCCGTCCAGAGGTCGGCCAGCGCGTCGTCGAGCCCGCGCCGAGCCTCCCAGCCGAGAGCGCGCAGGCGTCCCGCGTCGCCGGCCAGCAGCGGCAGGTCGACCGCCCGCATGCGCGCCGGATCGATCTCGATCCGCGCCCGCACCCTGGCGATCGCCATCAGGCGATCGAGCGCCTCGGCGAGCGAGAAAGCGCGGCCGCTCGCCAGGTTGTAGATCTCTCCCGGCAGCCCGCGCTCGGCGAGCAGGCGGTAGGCCTCCACCCCATCGTCGACGTGCACGAAGTCGCGCCGCGCCGAGAGGTTCCCGACCCGCAGTACCGCCTCGCGCTCGCCGCGCGCCATCGCCGCCAGCTGCGCGGCGAACGCCGGCAGCGCAAACCGCGCCGACTGGCCAGGCCCGACCAGGTTGAAGCACCGCGCCACCACCGCACCGCGCCCGAGCGCCAGCCGCTCCGCCGCCGCCTTGGTCAGCGCGTACGGCGTGCGCGGGTCGAGCTGCCGCTGCTCGCCGATGGGCTGCTCGGACTCCGGCACGACGCCATAGACCTCGGCCGACGAGGCCACCACCACCCGGCGCCCGGCCGCCGCCGCCAGCAAGTTCTCGGTGCCCAGCACGTTGACTCGGAAGTACTCCGCCATGTGGGTCCAGGATTCGCCGACGTGCGAGAGCCCGGCGAGGTGCACTACCGCGTCGGGCGCGGACGCCCGGACCGCCGCGGCCATGGCGGCGCCGTCCAGCAGGTTGGCCTCGTAGAGCGTCACTCCCGGTGTCTGCGGCTGCTCCTCGAAGAAGGTGCCGCTCACCTGCTCGCCGTGCGCCAGCAGCAGGCGCGCGAGCCGCGAGCCCACGAAGCCGCCGACGCCGGTGAGGAGCAGGTGCATGGCGGGTGTGCGCGTCTTGCCGGGAGAGCCAGGGCGGCGCCCCGCCCTAGCGCGGCCCTCCGGAGGAGCCTGCCGCCGCCAGCGGCGTCTGGCGCGCTGCCAGCAGTGTCTGGCGCGCTTGGAGCGCTTGGCGCCAGTAGGCGAGCAGATCGCCCAGGGTCTGCGCGAAGGGGATGCGCGGCTCCCAGCCGGTGTCGGCGCGGAACTTCGAGCTGTCGCCGATCAGGATCTCGACGTCGGAAGGGCGGAGCCGCTCCGGGTCGATCTCGATCTTCACCTTCGCGGTGCTCAACGCCAGCAGCTGGTCGAGCATCTCGCGGATGTGGATGCCGGTGCCGGTGGCGATGTTGTAGACCTCGCCCGGCTTGGCGCGCGTCACCGCCAGCCAGTAAGCGCGCACCATGTCGCGCACGTCGGTGAAGTCGCGGATGGCGTCGAGATTGCCCACCTTGATGACCGGCTCCTGCAGGCCGAGCTCGATCGCCGCCACCTGGCTCGAGAAGTTGGAGGTGACGAAGACCTGGCCGCGCCGCGGCCCGGTGTGATTGAAGCCGCGGGTGCGGATCACCTTCAGGCCGTAGCTCTGGAAGTACTGGTAGCCGAGAAAGTCCTGTGCCACCTTCGACACCGCGTAGGGGGACAGCGGCCGCAGCGGGTTGCTCTCCTTGATCGGCGTCTCGTGCGGCAGCACCAGGCCGTACTGCTCGCTCGAGCAGGCGATCTGCACCACCGGGTCCAGGCGCAACGCGCGGATGGCCTCGAAGAGGTTGGTCTGGCCGGTGATGTTGGTGGTGAGCGTCTCGTTGGGCGCCGTCCAGCTGGCCGGCACGAAGCTCTGCGCGGCGAGGTGGAAGACATAGTCGGGGCGCGTATGCTCGAGCGCGGCGAGGACCGAGCTGAAGTCGCGTAGATCGCTCTCGACCAGGTGGATCTTGCCGCGCAGGTGCTCGACGTTGTCCATGCGGCTGCGCCAGCGATAGGTGCCGTACACCTCGACCTCCGGGTGCTCGGCGAGCAGGTACTCCGCCAGGTGTGAGCCGGCGAAGCCGGTGATGCCAGTGATCAAAGCCCTCATCGACTCCTCCCATCACGCGATTGACGCGACTGATGCGACCGACGCCCCCCACTCCACTAGCTTAGCTGCGACAGGTACTCGGCCAGTCCGAGCTCCCAGCTCTCGACCGGGCGACCGAGCAGCGCTTCGCAACGCTCGACGGCGAGCACCGAGTAGGCCGGACGCGGCGCCGGACGCGGCATCTCGGCCGTGGTGACCGGCGTCACCTCGACCACGCCGGCCGCTCCCGGCCACCAACGCGCGATCGCGGCGGCAAAAGAGTACCAGGAGACAGGCTCGCGGTTGCGATAGTGCACGATGCCGGTGGCCGCCAGTGGCGCCAGGTCGAGCAGCGCCCGCGCCAGGAAAGGGGTGTAGGTGGGCGCCCCCAGCTGGTCGGCGACCACCCGCAGCTGCCGCGCGCCGCCGTCGATCTGCCGCAGGATGGCGGTCACGAAGTTCGGTCCGCCGGCCCCGAACAGCCAGCTCGTGCGCACCACCAGGTTGCGGCCGTAGGCCAGCGCCCGCTCCTCGCCCAGCAGCTTGCTGCGGCCGTAGGCCGAGCGCGGGCCGGTGGCGTCACCTTCGGCATAGGGTCGCTGCCTGCCGCCGCCGTCAAAGACATAGTCGGTCGAGACCTGGACCAGGCGCGCGCCGCGGCGCTCGACCGCCCGCGCCACCCCTCCGACCGCCTCGCCATTGACCGCCAGAGCCTGCTCCTGCCGCGCCTCGCAGTCGTCGACCCGCGTGAAGGCGGCGCAGTTGATCACCACCTCGGCGCCGAAGGCCGCCATCCAATAGTCGAGCCGCGGCTCGTCGGCGACGTCGGCCTGCGCGCGCGACAGCGCCAGCGCCGGCCAGCCGCGCGCCCGCGCCGCCGCCAGCACGGCGCTGCCGAGCATGCCGCGGCCGCCCAGGACCAGGGTCCGCATCAGGTGATGCCGACCTCGGAATTGTCGCCGACCATGAAGCGGTACGCCTTCGGCTTCTGATCGGTCTTGACGATCCGCACGTTGCGGCCGATCAGCGAGCCGTCGATCCGCAACGGGATGTCGCGGATCGTCGAGTCGGCGAGCACGATCGAGTTCTCGAGCTCGCAGCACACCAGGGTGCAGCGCTCGCCGATCGAGGTGTAGGGACCGACGAAGGCGCTCTCGAGCCGCGTGCCGTCGCCGATGACCACCGGCCCGCGCACCAGCGAGTCGACGATCTCGACGTTGGTTCCCAGGCACACCCGGCCCTCGATGCGGCTGCCGGCGCCGACCTCCGAACCGCGCAGCGGCTCGATGCCTTCGAGCACGATGCGGTTGGCCTCCAGCATGTCCTCGAGCTTGCCGGTGTCCTTCCACCAGCCGCGCACCAGGTGGGGGTGGACCTCGAGGCCGCGATCGATCAGGTCTTGGATCGCGTCGGTGATCTCGAGCTCGCCGCGCGCCGACGGCTTGATCCGGCGCACCGACTCGAAGATGGTGGAATCGAACATGTAGACGCCGACCAGCGCCAGGTTGCTGCGCGGCTCGCGCGGCTTCTCGACCAGCCGCTGCACCTTGCCTCCGGCAAGCTCGGCCACCCCGAACTGCTGCGGGTTCGGCACCTCCGCGAGCAGGATCTGCGAATTGCAGCCCAGCTGCCGGAACTCCTCGACCAGGCCGGTGATGCCGCCGGCGATCAGGTTGTCGCCCAGGTACATGACGAACTGCGAGTCGCCGAGGAAGGGCTCCGCGATGAGCACCGCGTGCGCCAGGCCGCGCGGCTCGTCCTGCTCGATGTAGGTGACGCGGGCGCCGAAGAGCGAGCCGTCGCCGACCGCGGCGCGTATCTCGCTGCCGGTCTCGCCGACGATGATGCCGATGTCGCGAATGCCGGCGGCGACGATCGCATCGATGGCGTAGAACAGCACCGGTTTGTTGGCGACCGGCACCAGCTGCTTGGCGGAAGTGTAGGTGAGCGGCCGCAGCCGCGTGCCCTTGCCTCCGGAGAGGATGAGGCCTTTCATCTTTTTCTAGCCCCCACCGCCTGCGGCGATCCCAAGCCATGAAACCGACTCTACGGCCAGCAGTCGAGCACTACTTAAAGCATCTATCGGATCGCCCCCCGCAACCCCCCGACCCCCTTCCCTCCCCTCCGGGGGGGAAGGGGGCGCCCCCTCCCCTTCGCTCCGAGGGAAGTTTCGTTCTAGTTGGCGCCGCCCCGTGGGCGATCTTCGAAGCATGAAACGGCGCTGCAGTCCGGGTAGAGTGTGTCAGCAGGAGGGGGGCTGGTCCA
>Ga0209118_1000083_pt1 | contig 67921 bp, 50 predicted proteins | sample BlaSpr_A8_Ref_M1_FD_187988 | JGI IMG/M metagenome (GOLD analysis project Ga0209118, IMG submission 187988) | Forest soil microbial communities from Thunder Bay, Ontario, Canada - Black Spruce, Ontario site 2_A8_Ref_M1 (SPAdes) (version 2) | ecosystem: Environmental > Terrestrial > Soil > Boreal... | reverse complement strand
TCTTTTGGAATCATGGGATTAGGGTCACACTACCACCAAGATCTTTGAGTTAGAAGGACTTATATGCAAAATCTTCCGGACAAAGGAGTTAGCGGTTCTTTGTGTTATCTCTAGGCTGAGTGTACAGTTACAGGATTAACTCAAAGTCTGCATGAAAGTCAAGGGTAAGAACGGGAGAAAGCGGCAGGGATTTCCCATTTTGGGACGCAGCTTTTCAAGTCACTATCGGACGACGTGGATCCGAATGCCCAGTTTTAGATTCTTCCACAAACGGTCGGCGGTATAGACGGGAGCTTTGAGTGCGATTCCTAAAGCCAAACAAGCCCGGTCTCCTAAGGACAGCCCGAATACTCTGGTTTGGGCAATCAGGCTGCCGGCAATCTTCGCTTGCTCGTCGGTGAACACTGCGGCCTCCCGAATCGGGCTGATAGTGGCCTCCCAGGCTTCATCGGGTTTGATTCCACGGCTGACTAGTTTGCCCTGCACTTCTGCCAGATTGACGGTGCTGCTGGTGGCGACGCTGAGCAGTTGAGGGGTCAGCTTTTCCGCGCCCGGTTCGCCATTCAACACGGCGAGCAGCGCAGAAGCATCCAGCACGATCTTACTCACGTTTTACGGCCTCACGCCGTTCCGCGATCAGTTCGTCCACCAGCGACGCACCTGGTTTTACATGCTGCCGGACAAGGCGTTGCGCTCGTTCGATGCGCCGCTTCAAGGTCGAGATGCGCAATTCGTCGTCTTCAATCCGCAGCACGACTTCATCGCCAATGTTTATACCCAGCGCCTTACGAAAGGAGGCGGGAATAACGACGCGTCCATTCTCGTTGATCCGGGTTCGAGTTTCTTCCCGCATGGTCATATGTTTCAATTTATGACACTTAAACAACACGATGACATTATTGTAACATAATGACACTACACTGTACAGGTGACAGACTGTTAAATTCCAACTCATTTTTTGGGCCGCGCCGGCCTCGTCGGTGCTTCCTAAACCCAGGTTAGCGTCAAAGAACGAACCTGGGGCACCAGCAGCCTAATCCACTGTGTACCGGCCCCTTGCACAAAACGCAAGGAGCGGGGGACCCGGCACCCGCCTTTCAACAATACCGGGCTAGCCTTGGGTGGTGTAAGCTAACAGGGCTAGAAAGGGGTGTTCCGATGTTCGAGTTGGTATCCACCAGGCTGAAATGCGTTGGTTTGTCGATCGCTTGCATAACTGTAGCCGTATGCGTTCTGCGGCCGTCTCTTCTCGCCCAACCACATCCGGGATTGATCGCTAGCGCGCAACACCCATCTAGCTCCAGCATGACTGAGGCGGCGCCCTCCGATCAGGCTTGCCAGACACGAGTGAATGACACCCCAGAAAAACTTCTGGAGTGCATTCAACAGTCATCGCTCTGGAGTCACCTCGCCCACTTTCAGAAGATCTCCGACCAACATAAGGGATCGGATGGTCACGGTAACCGCGATACCGGCACAGCCGGTTACAAAGCGTCGGTGGACTACGTTGCCAAGCTGGTGCGGCAAGCAGGCTATCACGTGACCATCCAGCAATATCAATTCAACGCCTCCGAGGTCGCCGGAGTGCCGCAGTTCGGTACGCCAGACCAGAGTTATGCTCTGACGCGCGACTGGCTTGTCGCTCAGCGTTCCGGCGGTGGGACACTCACCGCCTCGATACAGCCGGCCAGCGGCTCAGGCGAGGGCTGTTTCCCCGGTGATTTTGCAAGATTCGCGCCTGGAAGTATTGCTCTGCTTGAGCGCGGGACATGCGCCTACGACGCGCAGGTGACGAACGCTGAAAAGGCGGGTGCAGCAGCAGTCATTCTCTATAGGTCTGGCAACGCTAGTCCGTTCCCAGCGCGGCTCACGCGTCCGGCGACGATTCCGGTCGTTAGTGTTTCGTACACAGTGGGCTCGGAGCTGCTTCGCCGATACACCACCGTGAGCCCGCCGACCGTGCATCTCGACATTCGCATGCGGCGCAGGTTGGTCGTGGACTACAACCTGATCGCCGAGTCACCCTTCGGAGATACCAACCACGTTGTCGTGGTGGATGCGCATCTTGACTCCATCTTCGGCGCGGGCATGCTGGATAACGCGTCTGGATCGACAACCATTCTTGAGATTGCCTTGAACATGGCTAAGACGGCGACCCACAATCAACTTCGCTACATATGGTTCGGTGGCGAGGAACTCGGGTTGCTCGGCTCCGCGTATTACACCACGAACTTGAGCAGCGCGGAGCGAAAGCGAATCGCCTTCGACATTGATATGGACGTCACGGCCACCCCGAACTTCGATATTTGGATTGCCGATCCCGCGTATGCATATAATGTCAGCCAGTTCCCCAAAAATGTAGTTCCCCAGTCAAAAATCGGCAATCAATTTTTCAGAGACTTTTTCAACTCCTTCGGAGTTGTGTCGCAATCTTCCACGTTTGGAAATAGCGGAACAGACTCGAACTCGTTCGCCCTGATCGGCATCCCGGACAGCGGCATTCTGACGCGGCAGGATTGCTGCAAGGCACAATCGGAAGTCGACATATGGGGTGGGTTCCTGGGAAACTACGAGGGCACAATACCAGGTTCCGATGGCGGATGCGCCGACTATCCTAACCGTTGGTGTGACAATCTTTCGAATAACGATCCGTTTGTATTGGGACTGGCATCGAAGGCTTCCGCGTACGTGACGCTCAAATTGGCCAACCATGTGTTTAAGGCAAACCAGCCATGAGGAGCTGGCGGTCATAGGTTCCGCTTAGATTTGACGGGGCACGCTAAGGTCTTAGAGGTTCCCAAAACGGAACTCTGGCAGACTCGTGTTCATTTGTCACATTCGTTTATCCGCCCGGTCCCGTAGGATCACTTCCGCAGGCAGCGTTTGGAGGGTGTTTCCAGTGGGTACTGGACGCCGCCTGCGAAGCGGTCGAGTGGCTTTTCAGCCACTAGGGTTCGAGTCCCTCGCCCTCCGTACGCTCGACCAAATCAATTTCCTTGCTATCGAGCTACGTCAGAGTTATTCTTGAATTGCTTCGCAGGCGGCGTTTCAGTGCCAATTCATGGCCCCGGATGAGTCCGGGGCTTTTGCTTTGTGTTCCAGAGCGGGGCACCTGGGTAGTTTAGAGTCTTAGGTGGGCCAGTCCCCTCCGGATTCGCATCAGGAGTTAAGCATCCGCTCGATGCGCGCATCCATCTCTTCCTCTTCGATGAATTCTTCCCGATCGGCCTGCGCGATTCCTTCCCGCACGGCGGCGCGAAAGCGAGCGTCCTGTTCAAGCAGGCGCAAGGCGGCATCCTTCACCAGCCGCTCGGTATCCGTACCGGCATGACTGGCGATTTGGGATAACTGCGCTTCCTGCTCGGGGGTGAAATGGACTTCCATGCCTGTCAGTGTAGGAGGGCGAGTCTATGCCGTCAACGGTCCGGCGGCCCAGAGCCTGCCCTGAGCGAAGCCGAAGGGTTCCAGCCCGGCTTTTGGGCGGTAACCTGGGAGTTGCGTTGGTGTGTTTAACTCAGGTTAGCGTCAAAACCCGACGCGAATCCGCGGCAGCCGGCCGGCCCCCAGACGCCGTTCACGATTTACATTGGTAGCAGATAAAGGAGATGATGCATAGCATGGGTGCGACATCGGCGTTACAGCGCATAACAAAATTAGAAGCCGCTCAGAGACAACTAGCGACAGCCACCGAACTGTACTTCCTTGGCCTGGACGAGATCGCTATCCACACTTTGGTGGCGGCGGCTTATAACATCGTTCGAGATCTATCAAAGCATCGGGGTTTGCCCGAAATGGCGGTGAAGGATTATTTGCCGACAACGGTCTCGGCCTCGCAGCGCAAACAGGTATCGGAGTGGTTAAATAGCTTTGAGAACTTTTTCAAACACGCGGATCGCGACCCAAGTGCCGCGATTGAGTTGAGGCCAGTCATTACCGAGACGATGCTTATCGATGCTTGGGCACAATATGAGAGGCTCGGTGGAACCCTCCCAGAGGTTGGGAAAGTGTTCAAGCTCTGGTCGGGGAATATCAAAGACAGCGCACCTCCGCTGGTCGAGCAAGTAGCCTCTGCACTCAAGAAACTCGGGAAAAAAGAGTTTTACCGCGTTGCTAGCGAGCTTATGTCTCCAACGACGCACTCGTAGGCCTTTTGCCACGCACATGTCACACCAGCGCCGCTTCCGCTTCGACCAAAAACTGGATCGTCGTAGCGGTGAGATGCAGCATGTAACTTGCAAAGTACATCGGCACTTCGGTAACGACTTGCCCTTGTCCGTGCGCAGCCAACTTATTACGAAGGGCGGGGATTCCCTCGAGGGTGGCGCGAAAACCGGAAAGGTGCGATTGAATCAAGTCAGGAACTAGCTTGTTCTGTAGACACGCATCGATAAGGCCTTTGGCCGTATCCGTCGGCTTGAATGTCCAGTTCCGCTTCGCACAGATTGCTTTCATTGTGCTTTCGAAAGCCTTCAGGCATTCACTTAGACACTCTTTTGTATTCCCCTTCCGATAGTGCTCGAATGCGTTCAAGAACTCTGCATTAGCCCCTTTGTACTCCTTGGCCGTCAGCAGGACAAGCGTAGGCTTGACCGCCTGCGCGTGAAGGAACTTCGAGTCAACTCGCACGATTTGGCCAGATTCGTACTGATAGCCTACGCCGTGCGACCGAAATCGCTCATTCAGTTCATCTATCGCCTCGTCCACACCGAGAGTTGAGCCCAAAGAATAGCGCTCATTGCTGTCGCGGAGGAGTTTGTCTATGTGCCGAAACGACACCTCAATCACGTCCAACGCCAATTGTGTGCTACACCTCCCCAGAAACAGCCTCAGTTTGTTCTCGGCGCTGCTGTAAGGTGTGTCGTCCAACGCGAAGCAGCCATATTGGCGGCAGAGATACTTGTGAATCGAACCATAAATTTCTGACGACCTGTTGGTGTATCGGTCATTCTCATGCCCGAGTGTATCTCCCCAAATGTGGATGACCTGAACCCTGAGTGCAGGCGGGATGAAGTCGTACGAAAACACGTCCGGCACGTCGCCGCGCACACGCTTCTCTCTAACCGAAAAAAGTTCGTACTTTGCCATCGATCGAAGACCTGTGTCCCAACTAATTATAGGGCACCAGGCGTCAAGCCACTTCCGCCCCGAAAGCCTGACCCCTCCGCCACGTCCTTGCGATGTGGGCTTTTTTGTTGTCTAATTTGCCGTCTGCCGCCGGTGAACGCGCAGCCTATCAGGGTAATTTTAATGCCCAAAATCGGTCGGAATGATCTTTGTCCTTGTGGCAGCGGCAAAAAATACAAACGTTGTCACGGTGGCACAGCAGGAACCGTACAACCGAGAGGAGGGACGGTGGTAGACCCTAAGGCTACAAGCACGACTATAACCTTCATGGGGCTCCCAGCTCAACCGCAACACTTGCATGTCATGAATGTATTCAAGAACGGCGACCCTCGAAACGCAATTCCGATTCAGGGGGCGGAGGGCGACTACAAGGTGACATTCGTTTTGTGGAGACCCGGATTCAACCTTCAGCCTGAAAACAATTGCTCTTTTGCCACGGGGCTTCGTGGGGATTCGCATCTCGCTATTACAAAACCTGCGTTTGTCCCGCCGGGGAATCCCGATGCAGATCAGATACGCATTTACGGGCGCACTGAGGACGGGGCCTTCCAGTTCGCGGGTTTTCCGAATGAACGTGGCTTCCTGGGGAAGATCGAATCCGCTTCCTTTAAGGCGAGAGATCGCGCTGATGCCGAAAAGAAGGCATACAGAGCCCTTGCATCTTCTCTGAGCAACTGGTCAATTCACCTAGATGTGCCATTAGAGGTGTACCAGATCGATACCGTGGAGATGATTACAGGCAACACGCAGATGAGCCTTACCACGCCGTATTGGGAAGCTCCATTTGCCGTAACGCCGACCGCTGAGATGAAACCAGAGTTCCGAGGTTACGCTAGCCTTTATCGGGAGGCGCTTGGCAGCAACAGCACTGTTTACAGATTTCTATGCTTCTACAAAATCACTGAAGGCATCCTGTCACGGAGGACTCGCCTTGCAGAGGAGGCGAGGAGTACAGGTCAGCCAGTTACACGCCATCACGAATACTTGCCGCAAAAACCGGAAGAGATTGCCGTTTGGCTGAACGCCATCTTTCCCATTCGGAGAACTTGGGATGCTATGGCTCTCGAATCCGTTGTGCCGCCAGAGGTGCGGGGTAGGAGGTTCGGATACGTTATCAGTAACATTCTTCAACCGTTGCGCGTTGACATTGCCCACGCTCTGTCCTCAAAGTCCCGTGAATTGACTATGTCAGTAGACGAACTCCTTCACATCGAGAAGATCAGTAAATGGCTGCTTCCTGCCAAGTGCATCGTGCGGCGAATGCTGAAGAATGAGTTCCCCGCTGAGTTCCTTTCATACCTGAGAGACGACGGCACGTTCGTGAAGTAAGCGCGAGCTATGATCCACCCAACCACTTCTTAGCACGCGCCGGGCTATCCCTCGCGGGCTTTAAGCAATCGGTGACATCGGGTCGGGCACCCCGGCGCATCACCGGTCCCCAGAAAACCACCTAGCCACGCTGCTCCATTTCTGGCATAATTACTCGTGCATCCATCCTGCACAAAATTTCAAACACAATTTAAGGTGAGGAAGCGATGTCGGCAAAGTACATCTTTGTGACCGGGGGAGTAGTGTCTTCGCTCGGGAAAGGGCTGGCGGCGGCCTCGATTGGCTGCCTGCTGGAGAGCCGTGGGCTGAAAGTCAACCTGATGAAGTTCGATCCTTACCTCAACGTGGACCCGGGCACTATGTCGCCCTTCCAGCACGGCGAGGTTTTCGTTACCGACGACGGCGCCGAGACCGACCTCGACCTCGGCCACTACGAACGCTTTACCCACGCCAAACTTTCTCGCGATAACAATTGGACTACCGGGCGCATTTACGAGCAGATTATTGCCAAGGAACGGCGGGGCGATTATCTCGGCAAGACCGTGCAGGTCATTCCGCACGTTACCAATGAAATCAAGGCAGCGATGAAGAAAGTCGCGCAGGATGTGGATATCGCGATCGTCGAGATCGGCGGCACGGTGGGCGACATCGAGTCGCTGCCCTTTATGGAAGCGATTCGCCAGATGCGTCAGGAACTGGGCCGCGAGCGGACTTTGTTTATGCACGTCACGCTGGTGCCCTTCATCGCTGCTGCCCAGGAGCTTAAGACCAAGCCTACGCAACATTCGGTGAAAGAGCTTTTGAGTATTGGAATTCAGCCTGACATTCTGCTCTGCCGTACCGACCGGTTTCTTTCCAAGGAAATCAAGTCGAAGATCGCGCTGTTCTGCAACGTGGAGGAAGAGGCGGTCATCACTGCCAAGGATGTTGCCTCCATCTACGAAGTGCCGGTGGTGTTTTCGCATGAAGGTGTGGACACGCTGGTGCTGCGGTATCTGCGCATCGAAGCCAAAGAGCGCGATTTGAAGAGTTGGGAAGAGCTTGTTCACCGCGTCTATAACCCGAAAGCCGAAGTCACGATCGGGATTGTCGGGAAATACGTGGAGTATGAAGATTCTTACAAGTCGCTGAAAGAGGCGCTGGTGCATGGGGCGCTGGCCCACAATCTGAAGCTGAATCTGAATTGGATTGAGGCGGAAGGGCTTGAAGCTGGGGATCGAACTAACGACGAGCAGCTTGCGGACTACGATGGGATTCTGGTTCCCGGCGGCTTTGGCAAGCGCGGCATCGAGGGCATGCTGATCGCGATTCGCTATGCGCGGGAGAAGAAGGTTCCGTACTTCGGGATTTGTTTGGGGATGCAGACGGCATGCGTCGAGTTCGCTCGCAACGTATGCGGCCTCGCGGATGCCAATTCGAGCGAGTTCGATCCCGCAACTCCGCATCGAGTGATTTACAAGCTGCGTGAATTGCGCGGGGTGGAGGAACTCGGCGGCACTATGCGGCTGGGCGCATGGACCTGCAAAATCGAGCCTGGAACTTTGGCCCATAAAATCTACGGCCAGCTTGAGATCAGCGAACGCCACCGACATCGTTACGAATTCAATCGCGAGTACGAAGAAACACTGACGGCGGGCGGACTGCGACTTTCTGGCTCGACACCCGATGGGACCTATGTGGAGATGATCGAACTTCCGGACCATCCGCATTTCATCGGGTGCCAGTTCCATCCCGAGTTCAAGTCGAAGCCGCTGGAGCCGCATCCTCTGTTCAAGACTTTCGTGGGAGCGGCTTACGAGCACGGGTTAAAGCGGCGAGCCGAGAAAGCGGCAGCCGAGGTGGAGATGTTCCACCGGCCTGAGAAAGTGGGCAAACGCTAAGAAAAGTCGCTACACACCGAGGCCACAAAGTTACACAAAAAAAGAACTTTGTGATCGGGAGCTTGTCTTGAACCTATGAGTGTTTCTTTCCAGGTCGAGGGCGTCCGTATCGGCTCCGGCAATTTGTTCCTCATTGCCGGCCCGTGCGTCATCGAGAGCGAGAAGCACGCCCTGTTCATGGCAGAAGTTATCAAAGGCGTCACCCGAGCCCTCAACCTTCCGTTCATTTTTAAGGCTTCTTACGACAAGGCCAACCGCACTTCGATGCGCAGCTTTCGCGGACCGGGACTGGCGGAGGGACTGCGCATCCTCAAGAAGGTCAAAGATGAAGTACACGTGCCGGTGCTGACAGACGTGCACGAAACGGCGGACGTCGCCAAGGTTGCGGAAGTCGCGGATGTGCTCCAGATTCCGGCATTCCTCTGCCGCCAGACCGATCTCATCGTTGCCGCAGCCATGAGCGAGCGCGCGGTGAATATTAAGAAAGGCCAGTTCGTCTCGCCGTGGGACATGAAGCACGCCGTGGAAAAGTGCCGTACCGCTGGCAACGATCGGATATTTCTCACCGAGCGCGGATCCAGCTTCGGCTACAACAATCTGGTTGTGGACATGCGATCACTCGCCATCATGCGCAAGTTCGCGCCCGTAGTTTTTGACGCGACCCATTCGGTGCAGTTGCCCTCGGCCTCCCACGGAGACGAAGATGGGGCGGCAACGAGCGCCGGTCAGCCAGAGTTTATTCCAGTGCTGGCGCGTGCGGCCGTCGGAGCGGGAGTGGATGGCGTGTTCCTGGAAGTCCACGACAACCCCAAAGAAGCCAAGTCCGACGGGGCAAACGCTCTGGAGTCGACAAAGTTGAGGGGATTATTAAGAGAGTTGCTGGCGGTGCATGGGGCGCTTCAAAGCGCCCGTTCCACTCCCTAGGCAACCGCCGTGTATCCCAGTTGAAAACGGCCGTGACCGTCGCGCACGAAATGAGCCTCGGGATTGGAAAGGCTCGGCCACCCGCCAGCCACTATGCTTTCAGCCGTTCATCCAATCGTAGTCGCACACCTTGGAAATAAGCGCACCTGTGCTGAATTGAACAGTCTTGAGAATAGTTCCGGGACTAGAGTGGCAGTGATCGTGACGAGAGGCGGCGCTGTGACTGCAACCGAAGGACAAATCGCGCATAGAGTTCTGCCGGTGGATGACGACTTAATCAGAGGGCCGTTTGGTGTTCCCGAAGATGTGATTGAGATCACATACGCTTGTGACCCTTGACGCTGCGAGCCTCGAAAGCTGCCCCGATAATAGCCCTAGAAGCGCCACATAATTGAGGCGAGTACCCCATAATTTCAACCGCCCAGGAGGCGATCAGATGGATACGCGGCATCGGGTGTCCCTGCTTTTTGCTTTCATCCTGACAGTGGTATTGCTGACCGGAAGCAGTTACGCTATTCCGGCTTTCTCCCGCCAGTACGGCACATCGTGCAGCACCTGTCACGTGGACTTTCCCAAGCTCAACGATTTTGGCAAGGCGTTCAAAGACGCCGGATTCAAGTTTCCTAAGGATGATGAGACTTTTATTAAGGTTCCTCCTGTGATGCTGGGGGCGCCGGCCCAGAAGGAGCTGTGGCCCCATACCATATTTCCCGGGGTCATTCCTGGCCTGCCGCCGATCTCTCTGCGTTTTAATCAGTTTTTCCAGGTAACGAGCAATAATCGCAACAACTTTAACGCGCAACTCCCGGCGGGTACGGTAGGGTCTTTCATCCCGCGTACGGACTTTCAGCCGGGCTTGTTCAGCATCTTCACCGGGGGGAATTTCGGCAGCGATATCGCTTTCTGGGTGGATGACGATATTAGCGTCTCGGGCGCGAATGCTAACGGAGGTTTGGGTGACGCCTACTTGAGGTTCGTGAACGTGGGACGTTTTCTCAAAATGCCGACCGACTCGCTGACCCTGAAAGTTGGGCAGTTCGAACTCGATCTGCCCTTCACGCAGGCTCGCGGCTACGATATCAGTCCTTATGACATCTACACGCAGGCCAACATCGGCGCCGTGAACCCCGCGTATCCCCAGCAATTTGTCAGCAACAGTTTTACTCTGGCCGGTCCGGGACGGGGCGTGGAACTGAGCGGAGGCCACCACTACGGGGGCTACCGCTATGCCATCGCGATCGTGGACCAGAACACCAGTGGGTCGCCGCCTACCAACTACCCAAACGTTCCATCGGGAACGGGAGGCAATAGCGGAGGTGTCGGTTTCTTCTCGGATTCGAACTTCAAGGATTTGTACGGACGCCTGGCTTATCGCTTCAACCTTGAGCGCGACCCAGCCAGCCGTCATGAGGTGCAAGCTGCAGGAGCTACCGGGCCCCGCGATCATACCTACTTGACCCTGGGTACCTACTATCTCTACGGGCGCTCGGTGCAGCGGACCTCGGGCTTCTTGCCCAATGGCACCACTGCCACGGTTCTCACTGCCCGCGAGCCTTTCTATCGTCTCGGAGGCGACTTCGACTTCAACTACCGCAGCCTGGACATCTACGGTCTCTACATGTACGGGCACGATAACGACGTGCTGCCCTTCATTCCCGCCGGTCTGACGGGCCCCACGGGATTCATCTCAGGAAACCCGGCCACTTTCTCGGGCGGTTTCATCCAGGCGGACTACCTTGTGTATCCGTGGATGATGACCATCTTGCGCTGGGATCGAGTGGGCTCGACTGCAGATCAACTCAACGGATTCCTGGCAGGCTCCTCGGGAGCACCTTCCACGCCTTTCTTCTCGCCATTCAGTTCGGTCCGGAACCGGTTTACTCCGGGCGTACAGTTCCTTATTCACGCCAATATCAAGGCATCGTTTGAATACCAGGTCCGGCCCAAGCAGGTGGTCTACGCCCCCGGGACCACCGTACAACTGGTCAGCCCGTTCCGTACGAACACGGCTACCGCAGCACTGGAATTCGTGTACTGAATTGGGGAGGAGCGCCTCCCTACTATTCTTTGAAACGAGGAGAAAAATAATGAAACGCAGTCTGGTCTTGGCAGTACTGGTGATGACAGCATTTGTGACTTCGCAAGCCGGCACGATCAGCGGGAAAGTGTCAGGCGTGGCGGGCGAATCGGCGGTTTACGTCGATACGATTCAGGGCAAAACTTTTCCTGCTCCCAGCCAACAGCCCGTGATCGATCAGAAGGGTTTGATGTTTGCGCCGCATATCGTGGTGGTGCAGCAAGGCACGACTGTGGAATTTCTGAACAGCGATAGTGTTGCCCACAACGTGTTTTGGATTTCGATCGGTGGCAACAAGAAACTCGGCCACAACCTGGGCACTTGGCCGAAGGGCGAAAAACGTCCGTTCAAGTTTGACAATCCTGGCGCAGTGCCGCTGTTGTGTAATGTGCACCCGGAGATGTCAGGCTATGTCGTCGTAGCGCCGACCCCGTACTCCGCTCTGACCGACAAATCGGGCGAATACAAAATCGAGAACGTTCCCGACGGCAGCTACACCGTAACCGCTTGGCACGAAGGCGCCAAGAACCAGTCCAAGCCAGTGACTGTGGCGGGCGACAGCAAAGCGGACTTCACCCTCAGCAAGTAAGGAAACAATAATAAGGAGCGGGCGGTCACGTCCGCTCTCCGCCTCTGCGGAGTAGAATGCTTTCCAATAAACGAACACACTGGGAAATGCCATCTTGCTGAAACGGTACAAAGACAAAAAGGTAGATCGGGATTGGTTGAACACTAACTTTCCCTGCATGATGGCTTGTCCTGCGCACACCAACGCGGGGCGTTATGTAGCGCTCATTGCGGAAGGGCGCTTTGAGGAAGCTTACAAGTTTGCCCGCGATCCCAACCCGCTGGCGAGCATCTGCGGCCGGGTTTGTGCTCATCCCTGTGAAACTGCCTGTCGTCGTGGAGATATCGATCGCCCCATCGCAATACGGGCTCTCAAGCGTTTTCTGACCGAGCGGCACGGTCCTGAATCCAAGCATCCTGTCGACATCAATGCGGGACGGGGTCAGAACAAGCTGCCGTTCAAAGTGGCCGTGGTCGGCGGCGGACCAGTCGGACTATCGGCGGCGCATGACTTAGCGCTCATGGGCTATTCGGTCACGATTTTTGAAGCTGCTCCTGTCGCCGGGGGGATGCTTTACCTCGGCATTCCCGAATACCGCTTGCCTCGTGACGTGGTGGAAGCGCAAGTGCGAGAAATTCTTGCGACCGGCGACATTACTCTTAAGCTTAATCAGGCAGCCGGACGCGACTTCATGATTTCCGACCTGCGTCACCAGGGCTTCGATGCGGTGCTGATCGCCGTGGGCGCGCACCGCAGCCGCGATCTCACCATCCCCGGAGTTGACCTGGACGGCGTTTACAAGGGCATCGATTTCCTGCTCAACGTGAATCTCGGCTATAAGTTCACCATCGGCAAAAAGGTCATTGTGATCGGCGGCGGAAACGTGGCCATGGACGTGGCGCGTTCGGCGGCTCGCGAAGTCGTCCGGCAGCACGTCTCGGGAGTAGAAGACCTCGAGCCTTCGCTCGAGAATGTAACCGCCGTGGCCACGAAAGAGATGGTGGACGTGTCGCTGTCCGCCCTTCGCTTGGGCGCACAGGAAGTGCATCTCGTGTGCCTGGAAAAACGCGAAGACATGCCGGCGGCGCTGGAAGAGATTGAGGAGGCCGAAACGGAAGGCATCGTCATGCATCCCGGCCTGGGCCCCAAGCGGATGATCGGCAAAGATGGCAAAGTTGTGGCGCTCGAGACGCTGAAGACGAAGTGGGTCTTCGATCAGAACAAGCGTTTCAATCCGGCGTTCTACGAGGGCAGTGAAACGCAACTGGAGTGCGACACCATTATTATGGCGGTCGGCCAGGCGCCCAAGCTGGAGTTTCTCACACCCGAAGACAGCGTGGAACTGTCTCCGCGCGGGCTGATCGCGGTGAACCCGCAAACCCTGATGACCTCGGCGAACGGAATTTTTGCCGGGGGCGACTGCGTCTTCGGCCCGCGTTTGATCATCGATAGCGTGGCTGACGGCAAGCGCGCCGCGGTCGGTATTGATGAGTTCCTGCGTGGTCAGAAACACCCCGAACCCATTGTCGAAGTCGAGGTCTCTAAGCGCCACAGCATGCCGCTGGAGTTGTTGGACTTGACCCGCCCGCCCATTCCAATGCTGCCGCTGGAGCGCCGTACCGGAGTGACCGAAGTCGAGGTCGGCTACGACGCTGCGTCCGCGATGGAAGAAGCCCAGCGCTGCCTGCACTGCTGGGTAAACACAGTCTTCGAGGGCACTCCGGAAGATGGGAGCATGTGCATCCTGTGCGGCGGTTGCGTGGATGTGTGTCCGGAAAACTGCCTGCAACTGGTATCACTGGATCGCATACAGTTCGAGCCGGCAGCCGTGCAGCAGATCCAGGAACATCAAGAACTGTTTGGCGTGGAACTGGACGAAGTTGCGGCCGATGAACTCGGTATCGTGACCGGTTCAGCGATGCTGAAAGACGAGACTCGCTGTATTCGCTGCGGGCTCTGCGCCATGCGCTGTCCAGTCGGCACCATCACCATGGAGTCCTACAACCTGGTTTCCGCCGAGCCGACCGGATTGATTTCGATTGAAGCCATCGATGGACCACTCAGACTCAAAGCGCCAGTCATGGCTGGAGGTCCGAAGTAACCAATGTCCGACGAAAAACAAATCGCGTCGGCGGAAATAAGCAAAGAGTTCGACCGCCGCGCCTTTTTCGTGAAGCTGGGATTGGGATCGCTGAGTATCGCCGCTGCCGGCACGGCGGCGTTTGCGTACCAGTTTCTTTCGCCGAATGTTTTGTTCGAGCCCTCTCCGATCGTCAATGCAGGCAGGCCGGAAAGCTATGCGGTGGATTCGGTGACGCTTGATGTGAACTCAGGAATTTATCTCATCCATGCCCAGGAAGGTTTTTTTGCACTGAGTGCCGTCTGTACCCACCTCGGCTGCCTGACCGCATGGAAGCCTGAGTTGGGGATCATCGCTTGCCCTTGCCATGGCAGCAAGTTCAAGCGCGACGGGGAAAAAATCGAAGGCCCGGCCCCCAAGCCGCTGCCCTGGCTGCAGACCTGGGTCAGCGACGAGGGTGATCTGATGGTGGACCGTTCCATCAACATTCGTTCCATGCAGTTTGTGAGGGTGTGAGCGTGGCGAAAACATTCGCGAACTACTTCGAGGAGTTGCGCGGCACGCGGGTTTGGCGTTCGGTTTTCCGCAGCGGGACCGGATCCAGCACTCTGCACCGGGCGCTCGCTGTGCAGCAGAACATATTCCTGCACCTTTTCACCACCAAGGCGCGGACCCGCATGCTCAGCTTCAGCGCCACTTGGTATCTGGGCACTCTGACCTTCGGAACCTTTCTCATATTAGTAGCCACTGGCATTCCCCTGATGTTCTATTACCATCCTTCGGTGCCGCAGGCGTATGCCGACACTAAGGATCTGCAGTTTGTGGTTTCCTCTGGTTTATTTCTACGTAACCTGCATCGCTGGTCCGCGCATGCCATGGTCTTCCTGGTGTTCGCGCACATGTTCAAGGTGTTTTACCGCGGTGCCTACCGTCGGCCGCGCGAGTTCAATTGGGTCATTGGAGTCATCCTGCTGTTGATCACGCTGCTGCTCAGTTACACGGGCTACCTGCTGCCTTGGGACCAACTGGCTTTTTGGGCGATCACGGTAGGTTCTAATATCGCTTCCGCTGTGCCGGTTTTGGGCAGCAAGATTCACTTCCTCATGCTCGGCGGAACCATGGTGAACGCGAACGCTTTGTTGCGCTTTTACGTGCTGCACTGCATGATTCTGCCGCTGGTTGCGATGCTTTTTGTTGCAGTGCATTTCTGGCGCATTCGCAAAGATGGCGGCCTCTACTCGCACCAGAGTGAGCCCAAGACCGTCGCGGCTCAATCGGTTCGGGCGGCAGCGAAGGGGGCGCAATAGCCAATGACCGATCCGAAAGATTTCATCGCTGGCATGGACTCGAACGCCCGCAAGTCGCCGACGCGGGTTGTCTTCGTCACCCGGCGAACCTCGGCGCAAGTCAAGGTTAAGGACGAAGATGAGGTGCAGACATATCCGGAGGTTCTCTTCCGCGCCATCGTCGCCATCGAGGTGCTTACAATCGCGTTAGTGGGCGTGGCTCTTCTGTTCAACGCACCCCTTGAGGGCATTGCCGATCCCTCGCATACGCCCAACCCTGCCAAGGCGCCCTGGTACTTCCTCGGATTGCAGGAAATGCTGCACTACTTTCCGCCGGTGGTGGCGGGTGTGCTGGTTCCGACTCTGGTCGTGATCGCGCTTATTGTGATTCCGTATTTCAACATCAACATCGAGGCCGAAGGCGTGTTCCTGAAGGATCGCAAGCGGCGTATCCTTATTTTCTACCTGGCTGCTGCTGCGCTCTCTCTGTTCTTGTTGTGGTTTGATGTGTACGTGGCGCTGGCGCCAACACTGATCGTCGCCGGGTTCATGGCGATGGCGGCGCAAAGTTCTCCGCAGTCGAGTTCGGCTTTCCGGCGTTATCTGGCTGCCAAACCACTTTCATTCTGGATCATGACCTGGTTTCTGTTCGAACTGGCCGTGCTCACGGCGGTTGGCACTTTCTTTCGCGGCCCGGGTTGGTCCTGGGTGTTGCCTTGGAGAAGCTAATTGCGATCATCGAAGAACGCGGTGTCTTCCATGTGGCAAACATTGTTCGGCCATCCGGTTCGCGCTTTTGGCGTGGTCAGCCTGCTGTTGTTAATTTCGCTGGCCATCGCACCTGCGAAGAACCACTTCAGTGAATGGCGCCACTACCAGAAACAGTATCTGGCGCTGGTTCGGACCAGGGAAGACGCGGTCACACTGCGGCGCCACTTCCACGCCGGATTTCAGCAGATCTGGCTTCCGGGTCTCGGAGTCGTAGATCGCTGCACCACCTGCCACGTCGGATTGAAAGAACCCAGCCTTGCCGATGTCAGCACCCAGCCGTTCCGCCGGCATCCGGTGATTCCTCACACGTTTGACCAGTTCGGCTGCGTGATGTGTCACCGTGGGCAAGGCCCTGCGACCACCGTCGAGGAAGCGCATCGCAGCACGCTGGCCTGGGAGCAGCCACTTTTGCCGGCGCGGTATGTGCAATCTTCCTGCGGGCAATGCCATCTCGCTACTTTAATCGGCACGCCGCAACTAAACTTAGGCCGCAATCTGCTGGGGCGATATGGCTGCGTGCATTGTCACACCATCAAACTACCCGACGGCAGCGCGATCAAGCCGACCGATGATCCGCCTTCGCTCGAGCACATCGCCGACAAGAGCACGCGCGAATGGATTTATGCCTGGTTGAAGGACCCTCAGGCCTACGCCGTCAGCGCAACCATGCCGAATTTCAAATTGAGCGATCCGGACGCGCGTGATATTTCGGCTTTCTTGATCGCTGGCAGCACACCCATCCCTGGAGACACGGCGCCCGTCACGCCAGCTGGTAAAGATAAAGACCAGAAGGCGCCTGATCCGACGGCCGCAGCCAGCTTATATGGAGAATCATTCTGCGCCTCCTGCCATGCCGTGCAGGACGCCGCCGGGAATGTGGTCGGCGGTGATGTCGGCCCGGAACTAACCCGGATCGGCAATAAGGTGAACCCGGAATGGTTGCGGGCATGGTTGCGCAACCCGCGTGTATACGATCCGCAAACAGCCATGCCGCACTACCGTTTCAACGATCAGCAGGTTTCCCTGCTGACTGGCTTCCTCGGAAACAAGGCTGATGCCGATCTGCTGGCCAATGTGCACCTCGACGCTCCCACGCCGGAGCAGATTGCGCACGGCAAGCTTCTCGTGACTGAGTACGGCTGCGCCTCCTGCCACGAGATCAGCGGCATCAAGAAATCGGAAAACTTCGCGCCGGAATTGACCCGCATCGGGAGCAAACCGATCACGCAGATTATTTTCTTGCCGGGCATGCCGCACACTGTACCGGATTACATCTCGGCCAAGATCCGGCAACCGCGTTCGTTTGGATCGGCGCTGAAGATGCCGCAGTACAGCTTCGCACCCGCACAAATCGATGCTCTGACGACCGCGCTGCTCTCGCTCACGGACCGGGCACATGACTTGCCGCTGGCACTGACCGTGCCGGCGCCACCGCCTTCGAACTACCAGCCCGCAGGCAAGGCCGGACAGCTCATGGCGGACATGGCCTGCTTCACCTGCCACGCCATTAATGGCCGCGGCGGCGACATGGCTCCTGACCTGACATGGGAGGGCAGTTCGGTGCAGCGGCAGTGGTTGCAGGCGTTCTTGAAAAACCCCGGCACACTGCGCCCGGCGCTGATCCGCCGCATGCCGAGGTTCAATCTCTCGGACAGCGAGATCACGGAACTCACCGACTACATGATGACCGTTTATCAGACTCCGGCATTCGACCGCGACTCGATGCCAGCCAGCGGGTATCCGCCTGCGCAGGTGGAGCAGGGGAAACAGCTTTTCTATTCCAAGTATGCCTGCCAGTCTTGTCACATCATTGATACCAAGTCCGACAAGGGCTACATCGGACCCACGCTCACGCAAGTGGGCTCGCGCCTGAACGCTGCCTGGATTTACCACTGGCTGAAAGACCCGCAGGCCATGCGGCCCGGCACCAGCGAACCGAACCGCAACATGAACGACGAAGATGCCCGCGCGCTGACCGCATTCCTGATGACGCTCAAGAGCTCCAGCAAACTGGAGGCGAAGAAATGAAGAGACATTTGCGGACACTCTTCGTTGTCTCCCTCATTCTTGTAAGTGCGGGATGCGCCCGCAAGCATGGGCCAGCCTCTGCCCTGAAGCCCACGGCGTTTGGCGCCGCACTGGTTGAGTCAAGTGGGGGCAAGCAGATTGGCGCAACCGGCATGGTCCTCGCTCAGCCGCTGGTCGTGCAGGTCAACGATGAACAAGGAACGGCCGTCACCGGAGCGCTGGTCGAATTCAGCGGGCCTGCTGGCGTCAGCTTTGATCCTCCGACCGGCTTAACCGATTCCAGCGGGCAGCTCAGTACGAACGTCGCCGTGGGCGGCATGGCTGGCCGATATCAGCTCACGGCGCATACACCTACCAAAGCTCAGAAATCGGTCGTGCTGAAGATTGAAGAAATTGCGCTGGGATATCAGCAGCAGGTGGGATACCGGCTCGACGACAAATACTGCGCCCGCTGTCACAATCCGGAGTCCACGCCGGAGCGTGTTTCCAATTACGATAATCTTGAGGTCAAGCCGCACCCATTCACCGAGGGCGACACCCTAAACAAAATGAGCGATGCCGAACTGACCGCCATCATCAGTCACGGCGGACCGGCACTCAACAAGTCTGCATTGATGCCGCCTTACGGCTATACTCTCAGCAAGACAGAGATCGACGCGCTGATGTCTTACATCCGCCTGATCTCCGATCCTCCCTATCATGTTTCCGGAACGGTCTATGCAGAAAAATAGGGCTCGTTTCCTGAGCCTCTTCCTGTTGTTTGCCAGCGCCTCGCTGGCTCAAGTTGTATCGCCAGTCGAAATCAAAGATCCCGCACTGCGCGCCCTGCAGCTGCAATACATGGATGACTTGAGGCTCGCGGGCCAGGACATTCTGGCAACTCAGTTCGATTATCCGTTCTACCTCAGCCGCAAACTCGACCTCGACCAGGCACAGCAACTACACGCGGATCAGCATTCCATCCGCTTCGACATCTATAACGGCAAGACTGTGCTCGCGATTACGGGCAACTACTATGCTGCTTACTCTGCGGAAAAGATCAATCCCGACGAGCGGGCCCGGAAAACTTTTCTCAACGTTGTGATGCCGGTCTTGAAAGCCGCAGTTCCGCGCTTTCAGAGCAACCAGCATGTTCAAGGGTACGCGGTGGAGATTTCGCATCACATCATGGGAAAGGTGATGGGAGTCTCCATGGAGCGTCCGGAAAACCTGATGGTATTTCTGCCGCAGAGCGCTGCTCTAAGGCTGCTCGCTTCCAAGGATAAAGACGAGGACACGCGTCAGGCAGCACTGATGCAAGGGCAGACCTTCCTGAACGCTCAACCCATTACTATCTGGCTCAACGGAGCAGGACCCCAGTTGGCCGCGAATGCTCCCGCGGCCGACAATTCCACCGACGGGCAATCTGGTCCAACCGGTCCATCCCAATCGGGAGCCGAAATCGCTCCCGGCGGAAACAGTGGGGCACCACTGCCAGGCACTGCGGCGACTTCTCCGAGCTTGTCGAGGCCAAAGGAGCCACCAGCGCCTCCAGTGCGCGACACCTCGCCAGGGGCGTTGTCTTCATTGCAAGGCTCCAACCAGCAACTGGTCGATCAGATCGTGAAAGAGCTGGATCCTCAGGCCCACTTCGTTTCCTACGCACCGCCGAAATTCGTGGCCTTCCGTCAGGGAATCTATCTTGAGCTCTCGCTGAATTCCACTTTGCCGGGGTCTGCCGCGGGATCGCGGTACAAGCTGGCAGCCGTGGCTTTCGATGATCACGTTGCCCACCTTATCCGTCCGCTGCTGGGTTATTTCAAGGATGAGCAAAACAAGGATGAGCAAAAGTTTGACGGGATCGGCTTCAGCACGACCGTCCATGTTGCCGGCAAGTCAGCCGCTGGCGCATCCGAAGCCGTGGAATTCTTCTTTCCGCTTTCATCTCTGCGCTGCTACGAGAAGTACGATTGCACCGGCCAGCAACTCCTGGACGCTGGAACCGTACTAATCAATGGCGAACGCGTGGCCCTCGATCTGCAAATTGCCGAGGGCGGCTCCAGCCACTGAGATGCTTACGTTGGCGCTTGTCATAACTTGTGCAACAGGCGTGCATACTGAACCATGTTGACCTCCTGCATATTTGTTGAGCCAAGCCTGACAGACTTGTCACACCGGCTAATGTCAGACGGGTTAATTTTGCTGCCCCTCTGGCGATGGAGGACGGGCGCCGGCTGCGGCCGGACCTCCCACTCGCCTTCGACCACGTAGCCGCGCTTGTCGTAGGAATGGCCAGTGAGCAGGCCGAGTACGAACCATCCCAGCACGAGGGCCCCAATGGCGAAGATGCTGTCGCCGATCATTCGCATCCAGCGCAGTTGGTTCATGCCGCTGGAGTGGAGAAAATTCCGCAGAGCTGGTCGTGTTCAGTCAGTGTACGTGCTCCATCGCGATGGCGCGCGGAAACAGGATGTTGTTTTCCAGATGGATGTGCTGGTGCAGGTCAGCTTCAAAATCCGCCAAAGCTTGGTAAAGGGTCTGGTAGCTAACGCAGGCATCGGGCGGCGGGGCGTAACCGCTACTGGCCAGGCGCATGGCACGCAATGCGTTGCCTGCGGAGTCGTGCTCGTGTTCCATCATGGAGATTGGGTTTACTACACTGCCGAACGGGGGCGGCAAAACAGGCTCCCGCTGAATGACAGCTTCCTCTAATCGCAACACGTAGGGAAAGAGCACCATCTCTTCTTTCATCATGTGCATGGTCAGTTCCTGGGCCAAACCGCGAAAGCTGGCTCGAACCTGCAGCAGTTCGGGATGGTTCTTGCCGTGGACGGAACAGACCTTGTCGAACAGAGGACCGAGGCGGGCGATCTCCGTGCGTGTGTAGGTGTGATGGGCGTTGCTAATGTGCGCAATCAGGTCAGGCAGAGGTTCCCTTTGCCAGTCCCGGTCCTTCTGGGCTGCTCGGGTTGCTTGTTTGGCCGTCTCCAGCGAATCCAGCACCTGGTCCATCGGGAGGTTGGCCGCGCGGCAGGCTTGCTCCAAGGACTTATTTCCGCCGCAGCAATAGTCGATGCCCAACTTTTCAAAAACCCGGGTTGCAGCAGGGTTTTCCAGGGCTAGTTCGCGGACGGTTTTCTCAGTGGTCACGGTCATGACATCCTCCTGGTGGCAGCAGAGCGGTTGCAAGAAAGGCAAAGGGCGTTTGGAAATTGATCATTGGAACATCGTCTAGTGAGGCAAATCGGCAGACGCCGCTTTTTTCACTTTTTCCGCTTCTATCCGGCGGATGGTTGTCCGGAGCCAGGCGCCGAGCGCTTCCTCAAGCTCCAACTGTGTCCCGGTCCGGTACAAAGACGCGATCGTCTCTCCGGTCGGGGACAACGGGATATGAATGCAAGGAGTTTGTTCGGTGCGCGCGTTCTCTGGCACAAATTGCATCAGAAGGCATTCGCTGCAGGGTTCGCGGTCCTTGGAGCTAAAGTTCATGCACGTGGGAGAATCCTCGAAAATAAACCGTGGCCGCCAGGCCTCACGCGGCAGGCGCCCGTAACCGCCTTGCTCCAGAAACTCTAGTTCGAACTTCAGTACGTCCAGCAGGTTGCGACCATCCTTTGGCATAAGCTCACCCTAACCCGTAGTTTGAACCCACAGCCCAAGGCGATGCCGTGACCGGCATCACAGTGTGCCGTGAGGTTCATCACGCGGCTTATTCCCAGGCGTGAATGCAAGAGGCCTGCCGAGACCCCTGACTTCAACCTTGATCATTGATTCATTACTATTAGAGCCAACCTGAACAAGTTGGTCGACGCGCCCCCGTCCTGGCCCTCTGGTCTTCCGTACATTATGGTTACAAACACGTGTGACCGGGGTCACAGAAATTCCGCGCTCAAGGAGTTTAAGATTGCGATGTTATAGCCCTACACGGCTGTCTCTCTTCAATGTTTGAAAGTGTGCAATGTTGAGCAGTAGGGGCATTGTGAATCGTTCTACAATCATCCACGTTTCGCGGAAATATCGGAGGAAATAATCAATGACAACCGCTGAACTCGAACTGACGGCTACGAGGGCCACAACTCCAAGCGCCAGCGCTACTATGAAAGCTCTGGTCTATCACGGTCCAGGCAAGCGTGCATGGGAGAACAGGCCGCGCCCTGCCATTCAGGATCCGGGCGATGCCATCGTGCGGATTACCACTTCGACGATTTGCGGAACCGATCTGCACATTTTGAAGGGAGATCTCGCGTCCGTGACCGACGGACGCATTCTCGGCCACGAGGGCATTGCTGTAGTCGAGCAAGTCGGAACTGGCGTTTCGGAGTTTCACGTTGGAGAGAAGGTCATTGTCTCGTGCGTCACTGCCTGCCTGAAGTGCGACTTCTGCAGAAGAGGCATGTATTCCCATTGCCGACATGGCGGCTGGATTTTGGGCAACACCATCGACGGAACTCAGGCCGAATACGTACGCATTCCCCAAGCCGACGGAAGCCTCTACAGCTTCCCGCCCGGAGGCGATGAAGAAGCCCTGGTGATGCTTAGCGACATTTTGCCGACCGGCTTTGAGTGCGGCGTCCTGAACGGGCAAGTGAAGCCGGGGGACACAGTTGCCATCGTGGGTGCGGGACCTGTCGGGCTGGCCGTTCTGCTTACGGCGCAATTCTATTCACCGGCGGCGATCTTCATGATTGACCTGGACGACAAGCGTCTGGCGGTCGCCGAAAAGTTCGGCGCAACCACTTTGATCAATAGCACCGATGGACAGGCCGCCCGTCACGTGATGGAGCTGACGGAGGGGGCCGGCGTCGACGTGGCCATCGAGGCAGTCGGGATTCCTGCTACTTTCGATATCTGCCAGGCCATGGTCGCGGCCGGCGGACGTATCGCGAACGTGGGCGTCCACGGCAAGCCGGTGGAACTGCACATGGAGAACCTCTGGGACCGCAACATTTCGCTCACCACACGGCTGGTGGACACGGTGACCACACCGATGCTGCTGAAGGTCGTGCGCTCGGGCAAGCTGCAGCCGAGCCAGCTCGTGACTCATCGCTTCGCGATGAACGACATCATGAAGGCGTACGACACATTTGGAAACGCGGCGAAAGAGGGCGCTCTCAAGGTGGTTCTCAGGAATGGCGGGCCTCGTTGATGAGAACGTCGTCTCGGTTGCTTTCCCCAAATTTCAAAACGGGAATTGACATTCGGAATGTTGTTCCTTGGTGGCAGGTTTCGCTTGTGGCCGAGTGCCTGATGCCACAGGATTAGATTCGAACCTAATGAGCCACGAAATTCGCGCCATTTCCCCAAGTGGGTGTCGGACGCGGCCACCGTGGTTCATTATTATGAGGCGCTGCTCGCGACCTTCTCGATCCTGCTGTGGCACTTCTACATGGTGATCTTCGACCCGCTCGTCTACCCCATGGATACGGCTCAATGACAAAGTCCCCGGCTGATCACTACCGCCATTCCCGCCCGGAGTATCTGCGCGCCCCTGGAACGGGCTCACCTCCCGTCCGCGAAAACTTGGAAGGGACGGGGCCGGTAGGGGTCACCGGCCCTTGTCGAGCGGATTTCTCTACGCGGTGATCAGGGATTCCAAGGCCACGCGGTTGGGGATCACCAGGGTGCAGCCGTTCTGCTGGATAAGACGCTGCTTCTTGAAGCCCGCGAAAAGGCGGCTCACGGTCTCGCGTGAGGTGCCGATCATCTGCCCGATCTCTTCGTGAGTGAGAGCCAGCTTCATTTGGCTGGGGTTTCTGGCTTCAGTGTTCTGGTCGAGCCATCCCACCAGCAGTCGAGCAAGCTTTTCGCTGGCGGAGTCGGAAAGGATCAGGTCGCGGATTTCGCGGCAAGTGCCGGCGTAGTCCTGGCTGATGTGCTGGGTCACCCACAGGGCAAGCTCGCCGTGAAGGCGCATGAGGCGCAGCAAATCGCATTGTCGCAGGAAGCTGACCTCGCTTGGCTCCTGGGTCTCGGCCGTAGCTTCATACTGGCGTCCGGAAACTACAGCGGCGACGCCCAATGGGCAACCGGCCTCGACAATTCGCAGAATCAGCGTTCTGCCATCGCTGCCACAAATGGAAAGCTTCACCCGGCCTCGACGCACGATGAACACTCCCCGCGGAGCCTGCCCCTCCGCGAACAAAACTGCTCCCGTGGGATAGGTCGTGGTGAGTGCTTCTTGCTCCAGGGCATCGGCTACGGCTGGAGGAAAATCGCAAAAGGTTTCGTTGGCTGGCGCAAGTTTCTGGGTATTGTTTGTGATATGTGTGGCCATGTAGTGCCTCCGCTCACAGGTGCTTTGGCAAGTCCCTCGCCACTCTTCTCAGGCGTGGCAAGATTTCACCGCAAGTCGCCTAAGTGGAACAACACAAGTGACTTGATTTGATTTGGCGAGATGCGGCGATTGCCGCTGTCCACTGGAGTCGTCCCTGGGGATGCGTGCTTTCACGCATCGATGTGTGATCTCCATCACTGATCGGTGGGTTACGTGGGCCGAGCAGAGGGGGATACCAGGTTTACGAATCCTGCCGTGCTTTGCACGGCTACCCTGACGGGGCGTCCGGGTCTACGTGTGCGTTGCCCGAATTTTTATCCTAACGTCGCGTGGATCGTGTTCAGCAAAGCCGTGCGGGAGAAAGGCTTTTGTAGGAGGGTTATACCGCGTTTTAGCACCTCGCGTTCCGCGATCAGTTCACCTGTGTAACCTGACATGTAGACGACTTTCAGGGTCGGGTGAGAGGCGTTCAGGCGCTCAACTAATTCAGGACCGCTCATGCGGCGCATCACTACGTCGGTCAACACCAGATCAATTGGACCTGGATGAGACTCCACCCATTCGAGGGCGGATTTCCCGTCATTCGCCTCGACTACGGTATAGCCGTGTTCCTGGAGGAGTTGCCGAGTCAAGCTGCGCATGATTTCGTCGTCTTCCACGAGCAGGATCGTAGTCCCTTGCCGTTTCGGACCGACGGCCTCCACTTCAGGCTTGGGTCCGATCCCGATTTTGTGTTCCGCGCTGGGGAGATATATCTTAAACGTCGTCCCGCGTCCCGGTTCACTGTAGACCAAGATGTGTCCTGCGCTCTGCTTGACAATGCCATAGACAGTGGCCAAGCCCAAGCCAGTTCCCTTGCCCACCTCTTTGGTAGTAAAGAAAGGCTCGAAGATGCGCGACACGGTAGCTTCGTCCATGCCGAAGCCGGTATCACTAACCGTGAGCAGGATGTATTTTCCTGCTGCCATGGGTTGATGCTGCTCGGCGAATGCCTCGTCAAATTTCATTGCGCTAGTTTCGAGAATAAACTTGCCGCCACGAGGCATAGCGTCGCGCGCGTTTACCGCGAGGTTTACCACGATCTGGTCGAGTTGGCCAGGGTCTGCCTCAACCACCGCCGAGGGAGATCTGGGCACAATAAGAATCTCGACATCGTCTCCGAGCAGCGGGCGCAGGAGCTTGCTGATATCCCTTAACCGCTCGTTCAGATCGAGGACACGGGGTTGGATTGCGGGCGTCCGGCTGAAGGCGAGCAGTTGTCTGGTCAATGACGCGCCCCGCTCGGTTGCCTTTTTGATGTTCTCGACGTAGAGCGACGGTTCGGCGGCGGGACCGATGCGGTCGCGGAGAAATTCCGTGCAGGCATTGATGATCCCCAGGATATTATTGAAGTCGTGGGCGACTCCTCCCGCAAGGCGACCGACCGCTTCCATCTTCTGTGATTGACGAAGCTGGCCCTCAGCGCGTTTCTGAGCCGTGATGTCGCGTGCAATCGCGGACGCTCCCACGATGTCGCCGGTCGCAGCGCGCAAGGGAGACACGGAAATAGAGACGTTCAAGTGTCGTCCGTCTTTGGTTACTCGTACTGATTCATAGTGCTCGATGCTTTCACCTCTGGCAATTTTCTGTAGAATCTCTGAGATTTCGTCCGGACGATCACTGGGAGTTAGAAGGGATATGTGCTTTCCGACGACCTCTTCTGGCATGTAACCATAGATGCGCTCGGCTCCCTTGTTCCAACTGGTAATAGTGCCGTCCAAGCCTTTGCCAATGATGGCGTCCTCGGAGGAATCAACAATCGAGGCCAACCTCGACCGGTATTCCCCAAGTTGCTCGACCGTTCTCCGATGTAGTTCTTCATTCGCTCTTCGCAGTTCTTCTGCGATTCTCTTGCGATCGCTGATGTCGCGAATCGCGCTCAGCACGAACGTTCCATTCTCCATGGAGACAGGACTGAGACTAATCTCTACCGGGAATTCCGAGCCATTGCGCCGTCTTCCATAGAGATCTAAGTCCGCTCCCATCCGTCGCGTCTTCGGTGTTTCCGCGAAGTTTTGGCGATGATGGTAGTGCTTGCGGCGATAGCTCTCAGGCACGAGCATTTCGACTTTCTGGCCAATCAATTCGTCGCGGTCATAGCCAAATAGCTCTTGGGCTTGTGAATTGACTTGAACAATGGTTCCGTCGCGATCGACGGCGACGATGGCATCCGGAAGGGTCTCCAAGAGATCACTGGAAAGAAGGACTTCAACCATGGTTTTGGCTGAAAGTGAGGGGGAGCGCCCATCATGATCCGAGGAAGATCGCAACATGAAACTCCGCTGTTCAGACTATCGGTCTCTAAATTTATGTCGGAACCGGCTTGCCTGTAAAGGCGTGGATCGTGAGCGAGCATATTGGAACGAAATATCTATGTCCGTCCAGGTGCGTGATCTTGATCACCAGAAGCAGTGACCCTGGTCACGGTAACTCGAGGGTATCTTTGCGAACCTAGTCGGCAAGGTACTTAAGCGTCATGCTGATCGTCCGACCACAGCTAGAAATACCCTCCGCTCCGGCGGCGAAGCCAACTGGGCCGCTGACAGAAACAGTCCACACGACTGCCGCGGGCCGCTATTCTCCGGGTTGGCCGGGTGGCAGTGAGCCCACAATGTCCGCGCGTCCGTCGCAGGTGGAAGCCTTCCGATTGGGTTCCGTACGTGTTAATTGGCAGCTCAAAGCAATCTTGCCGGTAGGGGTTGCGCTGCTGGCGGGGCTGCTGCTCTTCATTCTAGCCACCGTATCTTTGCGCGACCCGGAACGCCACGCGGTGCTGATCGTGGCGGGAGCGGCAGCGGTCGCCATATGTGGAGTGTTAATCGTCGTGCTTGCCTATTTGATCCAACGGCCCATGGTCGAATTACAGGAGAAGATCGGACAGGTGAGTGAAGGCAACTTGAACGTCGCGGTCAGCTTCTCCCAGCGCAACGACGAAATCGGAGACCTCGGCCGCAACTTCAATCACATGATGCAGCAGTTGCGGGAGAGCCGGGAGGAGATTGAGCGCCTGCATCGCACGCAAATGTCTCGCGCCGAGCATCTGGCGACGCTCGGCGAGTTGGCTACAGGCTTGGCCCACGAGATACGCAACCCGCTCGCCGGAATCGCAGGAGTCATCGAAATCGTCGGTCGCGATCTGCCTTCAACCAGTCCGGCGCGGGCGGTCGTGAAAGATGTTCGTCTGGAAATCACGCGCATTAGTCGCACACTGACCGACCTTCTGGAAACGGCGCGGCCTCGCCGGCCGGAGGTTCGCCGCCGCAACCTGAACACGACCGCGGAACACGCCGTGATGCTGGCCCGCCAACAGGTGCTCTCAAGACCAATCAAGATCGAACTCCAGAAGATGCCCGATCTGCCTGAAGTCGAGCACGACAGCGATCAGATTCACCAGGTGCTTCTAAATTTGCTCCTGAACTCAGTCCAGGCCATGGGACGGGGGGGCATAGTGCGCGTCGAGATCGGTTCGCGAGATGGTTACGCCAGTGTGGTTGTCAGCGACACTGGTCGTGGCATCTCTCCTCAGAACCTGCCAAACATTTTCCGGTCTTTCTACACCACTAAGGGTGATGGCACCGGTCTTGGCCTCTCGCTTGCCCACCGTATCGTGGAAGATCATCATGGCCGCATCGAAGTGAGTAGCGTCGTGGGACAGGGAAGCAAGTTCACAGTACTGCTGCCATTTCGAGCGCCTGTTGCTCAGGGAGCAGCCTCGTAGCACCCTTTCGCGACAGTAGACCTCGCCAGAAAACCTTCACGCTGCGCCAACTTACGCGAGCACACTGTTATAGACTCTAGCACTGTGAGAGAGCTGAAGCTTTACTCCTATGTCGTTGAGCATGACACTGGCTTTGCGCCCAATCCGTATTTCGGCGTGTGTACCCTTTGTCGGTGCAAGTTCCGCGAAAAGGCCGGAAAGCCGAGGAATGTTGTTGAGCAGGCGAAAGAAGAAGTTGACGCAGGCGAAACGGTATGGATTGTGGGACAGGAGGGAACGGGCGGAAGAGCGCCGGACACGGAAAGATCGTCTATGCAATGCGAGTTGATGAGGCGCTCACGCGGGAGGAATACTATGCCGGCCGGCGGTTTAAGAAACGAAAAGACAACTTATTGCCCGAGAACAATTTTGAGAAGCACCATCAGTTCGCACTGGTCTCGCGGCACTTTTACTATTTCGGAGCAAGCGCCGTCCGCATCCCGGAGAAATTCTCCAAGCTGGAAAAGAAGGGACCTGGGTTGAAGAGAAGATTCGACCCGAATTATATCAACGCTTTCGTCAAATGGCTGGAGAAGAACCACGAATTAGGGAAACAGGGCCAGCCCTGCACGAGCAGGCCGGAGCAGAGCAGGATATGCAAGTCGTCTTGTTGAGGGTTGGAATAGATACCGGATCGGGAGGAATCCATGGACCGATCTTCAGCGACGGTTCATTCGAGTACATACCCATTCCGGATGCCTTCCGGGGTAAGGGCGTCGATAGCAGAACATATGGGAACAGTCGGGGTAGAAGTGGGCGAGCGCTAGTCGAATACTTCCCTGCGGCGCGCCGCGAAAGGCTGTCCAAGCGTTCCATCCACTTCGATCCCGAATTCGAGACATTCACATACGGCGATCCAACACAACCGAAAGTGTCGCTACGTGGTCTTAACGAAGGCAGCCTACTGGTGTTCTACTCGGGCCTTAAGGGCTGGAGTTTCGACTGCCCACCGGCTCTGTATATCATTGGCTATTTCGAGGTTGAGAGGGCCGGACTAGCGACTTCCTATAGCGACGAGGAATTAGCTCAGATCTTTCGGAACAACTTTCATGTCATGCATAGCGAAGTTTTCAGCGAACAGAAGGAGCGGCTTGTCCTGGTGAAGGGAGGCGCGAACAGCCGGCTGCTGAAAAAGGCGGTCAGGATTAGCTTGGTGGGAGCAGACAGAAATGGCCGCCGCCTGCAGAGGCTCGCCCCCGAGATGCAAAAGGTATTCGGGGATTTTGAAGGTAAAACTGGTATCCAGCGATGTCCTCCGCGGTGGGTCGCACATAGCTTTACCCGGAGCGCCGCAGAGTTTGTTCTGTCACTTAGGTGACTGTGGTTTTGAGCTCTCGCCTCCCGCACCGTTCCCTGCGTTCCGTAGTAATCTAAACACCGATGCCTGCAGAGAAAATCATGATCGTGGACGACGAGCGCCTGGTGCGCTGGTCGCTGCGCCAGAAGTGCGAGGAGTGGGGCTACCACGTGATCGAGGCTGATGCCGGGGAACCTGCGCTCACGCTCGCACAGCATGAATCGCCCGATCTCGTCCTTCTCGACGTGCGCATGCCAGACCTCACCGGCATCGAGGTGCTTGATCAACTCAAGAAAAGCGGCGACGCTCGCGCCGTCATCATGATCACGGCCGATCCGCAACTCGACGATGTCAAAGCCGCGCTCAAGCTCGGGGCTTACGACTTCGTGGGCAAGCCGGTCGACTTCGACGAGCTTCACGTTGCCATCAAGAACGCGCTCGAGGCCACGAGCCTGCGCGCCGAAGTCCAGACCCTACGAGGTGAGGTGCGACGCGAAGCCGGCTATCACAGCGTGGTGAGCGTCTCGCCTAAGATGACCGACCTCATGAACTTCGTCCGCAAGGTTGCGGCCAGCGAGACCACCACCATTCTGATTCAAGGTGAAAGCGGTACCGGCAAGGACCTCATCGCAAAAGCCATCCATTACGAAAGCTCGCGCCAGCGGAAACCCTTTGTAGCGATCAACTGCTCGGCCATCCCGGAAACGCTGATGGAAGCCGAGCTCTTCGGCCACGAAAAGGGCGCGTTCACCGATGCCAAGCAGATGAAGAAGGGTCTGTTCGAGGCCGCCGATGGCGGGACGCTGTTTCTCGACGAAATCGGCGAACTCTCTCCCCTGCTGCAAGCCAAACTCCTGCGCGTGCTGGAAGACCAAGTCATCCGCCGAGTGGGAGGTATCCGCGATATGCAGGTGGATGTACGCGTGATCGCCGCCTCCAACCGCGATCTCGAAAGGGCGGTGCGCGATGGTCAGTTTCGTCAGGATCTCTATTACCGGTTAGCCATTATTGCGATCTTTATCCCGCCGCTGCGGGACAGAAAAGAAGACATCCTTCCATTGGTGGACTTTTTCATCGAGCGCTACAATCGCAGATTCAGGAAGTCGATTCGTGGTGTTACCGACGAGACCCGCCGTCTTATTTTCAGTCATAACTGGCCGGGCAATGTTCGCGAGCTGAAGAACACCATCGAGCGTGGCATGATCCTCGAAGACGAACCGTTCCTGCGACCGGTATACCTTCCGTTCTCGGTAGGAGAATCAGGCGGCCGCACCGTCTTCGAACGAACCTCCCCCGCCGACGGCGGACAGACCCTGCCCAACGGCCGCACCCTCCCGCGCCTCTATATCCCAGAAGGCGGAACCTCGCTCGAAGAAGTGGAACACGCCATGGTCGAACTAGCCATGCAACAAGCTCACGGCAACCAGACCCACGCCGCCAAGCTGCTGGACATCAGCCGTGACGCGCTACGTTACAAGCTAAAGAAATTCGGCCTGATTCGCGGAGATGAAGAAGGCTCCCAGGCCACCGTCGCCGAGGATCAGTGAGAACGGCTGGATATGATCTGGGACCTATCCCTTGGCGCGCTGCTTGGCCTTCGCGATGTATCCTGGAGCTGTTGTTTCTGCGGGTAGTTCGGATTCTTTTGCAGCAACTGCTCCCAGGCTTGGACCGCGCCTTTCGGATCGCTCTTGCCTTGCCAGCGGACGATGCCCAGGTTGAACAGCGTTCCCGGGTGATCGGGTCGATACTTCAGTGCCTTCTGAAACTCGGCGATTGCTCCGTCGCGTCTCCCGTGTACCAGAGCGATGTCCCAAGATCGGCTAAGAGGTCTGCGTTCTTGGGCTGACTCTTCACCGCGCGGCTAGTTGTGGTTTGCGATCTCGCGCAGCGCTGCCGTGTTGCGAATCACCAGAGTCGAGCCTTTCGACTGCACGATCTGATGCTTCTTCATGTCAGCAAACAGCCGGGTGACCGTCTCTCGCGAGGTTCCGATCATCTGTGCGATTTCCTCGTGGGTGAGTCTGAGCTTCAACTTGGGCTCCGCTTTGCCGGATTCGCCGTTCTTGGAGCTCCATTCCAGAAGTAAGTTGGCCAATTTCTCGGCGGCGGAGTGCGACAGTCCCAGCGTGCGCACTTCATTGCAAGCATTGTGATACTTTTCGCTTAACTGTTCTGCCACTTTGAAGCAGGCCTCCACATCATCCTTCAGGAACCGGAGAAAGTCATCCCGTTTAACGAAATTGACTTGGCAGGGATCGATCGTCTCCGCCGTCACTTCGTATGGTTTGCCGGAGATCGTGGCGCTCAACCCCAGCACTTCCCCGGGCTCTGCAAGTTTGAAAATCATCGTTCTGCCGTTAGGTGAGTTAATGGAAAGCTTCACAGTGCCTTTACAGAGCACAAAGATGCCGCGTGGCATCTGCCCCTCGACAAACAGCACAGCTCCCTGGGGGTACGCGGTTGCGTATTTGATGCCTTCAAAGGTCTGCAGCGCGCCAGCAGGCAGATCGCAGAAGATGCGATCAGCGCGCAGCTTGCATGTAATGCAGCTTTCGACAATCTCCATTCCGTATGGTGAGAGCATGAACCAGCCTCCTGTGACAATCTCGGCCCGGCTCCGCTTGCGTGGGTCGCATCTTGCGCAGTCCACGAGCCAGTTGAGCCGGTCTCATCTGATGTCAGTGTCCGTCTGGATGAAACGCTTGGCTGTGCTGCAAGGCACACGCCATTGTGATCTTCCTCACAGTAATCTTTGTGACACGGATCACATGGGTCTGTGACCTGCCTTGCTGCGCTCATGTCCGGCATCGTCCATGCTTATGCAGTCAAAGTGGGAAACCAGGATCACAGACACTTATTCATGTGTAAGGGCCACGCCGAATGATGATGATGATGAAGCGCAAGATCAAGACCATGGATGCAAACGAGGCGGTCGCCTACGTCGCCTACCGGGTTAACGAGGTGATTGCCATCTATCCGATTACTCCTTCTTCGAACATGGGCGAGTGGGCGGACGAGTGGTCGTCGCAGGGAATCCAGAACATCTGGGGCACAGTGCCCCACGTCATCGAGATGCAGAGCGAAGGCGGAGCCGCCGGTGCCGTACATGGCGCGCTGCAGACCGGTTCGCTCGCCACTACGTTCACCGCATCCCAGGGCCTCCTGCTGATGATCCCGAACATGAATAAGATAGCCGGGGAGCTTACGCCCACAGCGTTCCATGTTTCGGCACGCACGTTGGCTACCCACGCACTCTCCATCTTCGGCGACCACTCGGATGTCATGTCCTGCCGCACTACCGGCTTCGCCATGCTGTGCTCCAATTCCGTGCAAGAGGCCATGGATCTCGCACTCATCGCGCACGCCGCTGCGCTCGAGTCACGCATCCCTTTCTTGCATTTCTTCGACGGCTTCCGCACCTCGCATGAGGTGAACAAGATCGAAATGCTCACTGAAGACGATATGCGCTCGCTCATCAACATGGATCGCATCTTCGAACATCGCCAGCGCGCTCTCTCGCCCGATCATCCCGTTTTGCGCGGTACCGCACAGAATCCCGATGTGTTTTTCCAGATGCGTGAACGGGCAAACTCTTACTACGAGGCTTGTCCAGAAACTGTTCAATCCGTGATGAACAAGTTCTCGGAGGTGGTGGGCCGCTCCTATCACCTGTTTGACTACGTAGGTGCGCCAGATGCCGAACGCGTGATCGTTATGATGGGCTCGGGGGCCGAGGTCGCTCACGAAACCGTCGAGTATCTCAACACGCAAGGCGAAAAGCTTGGGCTGCTGAAAGTTCGCTTGTACCGTCCCTTCCCGGTGCAGCCGTTCCTCGAAGCCTTGCCTGCCAGTGTGCGGAATATCGGCGTCCTCGATCGCACCAAGGAGTCGGGAGCGATTGGCGAGCCGCTCTATCTCGATGTCGTCAACGCACTTCACGAAGGAGTGAACCGGGGATACAGCCCTCGGCAAAGTCCTCCGGCGGTCGTGGGTGGACGCTACGGGCTCTCCTCTAAGGAATTCACGCCAGCAATGGTTAAGGCGATCTACGACAATCTGAAAGCGGATCGGCCCAAAGACCACTTCACCATCGGCATCCAGGACGACGTCAGCCATACCAGTTTGTCCTATAACGCCGAGTTTTCTACCGAGCCTGAAAATGTTGTGCGCGCAAAGTTTTACGGTTTGGGCGCGGACGGCACGGTAGGCGCCAACAAGAACTCGATCAAAATCATTGGCGAAAACACTGACAACTACGCCCAGGGCTACTTCGTCTACGACTCGAAGAAGTCAGGCGCGGTAACTATTTCGCACCTCCGTTTCGGGCCGCAGCCCATTCGCTCCAGTTATCTGGTCTCAAAAGCCAACTTCGTCGCCTGTCACCAATGGATATTCCTCGAGCGCTACGACATGCTTAGCGCCCTGGTTCCCGGCGGCACTTTCCTGCTCAACAGTCCCTTCGGTGCGGACGAAGTTTGGGACCATCTCCCCCGTCCGGTGCAAGAGCAGCTCATCTCCAAGCGCGCGAAGTTTTACGTGATCGATGCCTACCAAGTGGCGCGCGACACCGGCATGGGCAGCCACATGAACACTATTTTGCAAGTGTGCTTCTTCGCCATCTCCGCAGTTCTGCCGGGGGATCAAGCGATTGAAGCGATTCGCAAATCGATTCGTGACACCTACGGACGCAAGGGCGAAGAGATCGTGCAGAAGAACATGAAAGCCGTGGAAGAAACTCTGGCGCACTTGTTCGAAGTGAAGGTCCCTGCCGAGCTTACCAGCACGATTGAGATGCCGCCACCCTTCTCTCCCTCAGCCCCGGAATTCGAGCGTGACGTGCTGGGCATGATTTACGCGGGACGCGGCGACGAATTGCCGGTCAGCGCATTTCCAGAAGACGGCACTTTTCCTACGGGGACGGCGAAATGGGAGAAGCGCAACTTGGCACTCGAAATCCCCACTTGGGATTCGAAGATTTGCATCCAGTGCGGAAAGTGCGCCATGGTTTGTCCGCACTCGGTCATCCGCATCAAGGTTTACGACTCTAAAGAATTGCAAGGCGCTCCAGCAACATTCAAGTCCACTGCGACCCGCGACAAAGAATGGCAAGACCTCAAGTACACGATTCAAGTAGCGCCGGAAGACTGCACCGGTTGTGGTATCTGCGTCGAAGTTTGTCCGGTTAAGAACAAGGCCGAAACGCGGCTGAAGGCGATCAACATGGTGCCGCAACCTCCGCTGCGCGTGCCCGAGCGCGAAAACTGGGACTTCTTTCTCAAGATCCCGGAACTGGATCGACGCAGCATTAAAGGCACCAACATCCGCCAACAGCAAGTTCAGGAACCGCTGTTCGAGTTTTCCGGCGCTTGCGCTGGTTGTGGTGAAACTCCATATCTCAAGCTGATGTCGCAATTGTTTGGTGACCGGGCAATCATTGCCAACGCTACGGGATGCTCGTCGATTTACGGCGGCAACCTGCCCACTACGCCTTGGACGAAAAACGCCGCAGGCCGTGGACCCGCCTGGTCAAACTCTCTTTTCGAAGACAACGCGGAGTTCGGTCTGGGCTTCCGGCTTTCCATCGATAAGCAGACAGAGTTCGCGCAGGAGCTAGTTCGACGCGTGGCAGGAGCGATCGGTGAAGAACTCGCTACCGCGATCCTCACTTCTCCGCAGAAAGACGAAGCCGACATCTATGAACAGCGCCAGCGCGTGGACCTGCTAAAAGAAAAACTGCACAGTCTGGATTCCATGGATGCTAAGCAACTGCTTGCCCTCGCAGACCTGCTCGTGAAGAAGAGTATTTGGATTGTTGGCGGAGACGGTTGGGCCTATGACATCGGCTTCGGCGGCCTCGATCACGTGCTGGCCAGCGGGCGCAACGTCAACGTGCTTGTGCTCGATACCGAGGTTTACTCGAACACGGGAGGACAGGCGTCCAAGTCCACGCCCCGCGCCGCAGTCGCGAAATTTGCCGCCGGCGGCAAGCCCGGCCCCAAGAAAGATCTGGGACTCATCGCCATGAGCTACGGCAATATTTATGTCGCCAGCGTGGCCATGGGCGCCAAAGACGAGCACACGCTGAAGGCATTCCTGGAAGCTGAGGCTTACAATGGGCCCAGCCTAATCATCGCGTATTCGCATTGTATCGCTCACGGCATCAACATGACGACTGCGATGTCGAATCAGAAAGCGGCAGTCGATTCTGGACAGTGGCTGCTCTATCGCTACAACCCCGAACGGGCCGCCCAGGGCGAGAATCCGCTGACCCTCGATTCCCGGACGCCAACCCGCAAAGTCGAGGATTACCTGCTGATGGAAACGCGCTTCAAGATGCTCACTAAGAGTAAACCGGACGACGCCAAGCGCCTCTGGCATGAGGCGCAGCAGGACGCCGTTACTCGCTTTCATCTCTATGAATATCTGGCACAGCGGAAGTTTGACAAAGAACCGGCCAAGGCCGAGTGAGGCGTAGCCGGCAGACAGAGACGCAGCAAGCTGCGTCTCTACAGAGAACGTAAGACGGCGGTAGAGACGTTGCTTGCAACGTCTCCTGCGTACAAGGAGGAATCATGATCGACCTCAGCACCACTTACCTGGGTTTGCGGCTTCGCACACCCTTGGTCGCTTCCGCATCACCACTATCGCAAGAGATCGACGGCATCCGCCGCCTCGAAGACGCAGGCGCATCTGCCGTGGTGTTGTATTCGCTCTTCGAGGAGCAGTTGCGGCAAGAGAGTCTTGAACTCGAACACCATCTGGCTGCCGGGACAGACAGTTTTGCGGAGGCGGCAAGTTTTTTCCCCCAGCCGGACGAATTCCGGTTGGGGCCCGAGGGATATCTGAATCACATCCAGCGGGCTAAGAAAGCGGTATCGGTGCCGATTATTGCCAGCCTCAACGGCACTACCGTCGGTGGCTGGACGCAGTACGCCAAGCTGATCGAGCAGGCGGGGGCGGACGCACTGGAATGTAACATCTACGCGATTCCCACCGATCCTGAGCTCACGTCCAGTGCGGTCGAGCAGCAATATCTCGATATTCTCAAGGCCGTAAAATCGGTGGTAACAATTCCCGTCGCGGTAAAGCTCAGCCCTTTTTTCAGCAATATGGCCAATATGGCGAAGCGGCTCGACGAAGCAGGCGCGAATGGGCTAGTGCTATTCAATCGTTTCTATCAACCCGACATCAACCTCGATGAGTTGGAGATCCAACCGAACGTGTTGCTCAGTACTCCACAAGCGCTGCGGCTTCCGCTGACCTGGATCGGTATCCTTTACGGTCGCATCCAAGCCAGCCTGGCAGCGACTAGCGGCGTGCATGGTCCCGAGGACGTTGTCAAATTGTTGATGGTCGGCGCCGACGTCACCATGCTCTGCTCCGCGCTCTTGCGGAACGGTATCAGCCATCTTCGGAACATCGAAGAGGATTTGCTGGAATGGATGGCGAAGCACGAATACGAATCCGTTCAGCAAATGAAGGGCAGCATGAGTCAGATCCGCTGTCCCAATCCCTCAGCCTTCGAGCGCGCGCAGTACATGAAGGCGGTCAAGAGTGTGCAGCACGTAATGGTCACCGGCCGCGAAGCCTGGAGAATTCTTAGCGCAGACTAGAACATCATTTTCGCGATGACAAGCTGATGAGCACACTGTCTGGCGAAACTCAGCAGTAGGGCAGGGGGCACAGGCTGACTGTGATATCGGTCACACCAGCTAGGAACCCGCTGTTTCCGAGTCCTCTTTGCGCGTGCCTTACTCCTTCGGACTTCTGTTCCAGGGGGAGTGTTGCGGATTCCAGCTATGAACTTCCTTTTCAAAATCCCCGGGCTGCCTTTCATGGGCACACACTGCCACTGTCTCCTTTGACGAATCTGCGGCGTTTGTGTGTTCTGCTAAACACTTTTCGAGCTTTTCCCGGACGCTGCTGTCGTTCAGCAGGCCCGTGAGTTCGGCCCGGTGCATCGGGTCTAGTCCCTGGAGCAACGGACACCTAAGAAGATCTTGGTCTTTCATTGCCTTACTCCCAGCGCGAGATTCCTGTTACCACGACCGCCGCGCATCCGGTCAGTTTCGATTAAAACGCCTCTCCGCCCCCGAGGCTGTGACCTTGAGCACCAGTCATGGTGAGGCGCGTCACATGAAGCTCTTACCACGTGCCAGAGGTGGTCAGATACTCATGGATCGACTTTGCCGCGCGCCGTCCAGCGCCCGTGGACCGGGATCGGTTCAGTTTGCAGAGCCAGCTCGGGAATGCATACCTTCGCCGCCGTGTTCCTCACAACGCCCGGTGATGGTCGTCACAGCGCGATAGGCGAAAGAGGGCCACACTTAAAATCAGAAAGTCGATTTCTGGACGTTTAGCAGGAGGTGGCTCATGAAAGCCTCGCGCATCATCATTCTGATTCTTACGGTTGTTGCGCTGGTCCTGACAATAACCCCGGCGGCTGTGGGGCAGAAGTCTGAACCAAGCGTTGCAGTTCCGAAGTATGATCGGGCGGCCGAAGCCACGTTCAAAGGAGCAGTGGAAGAGGTCAGAGACCATCAGTGCCCGGTGAGCGGTGGTATGGGCTCGCACCTGATCCTGCGATTATCTGCCAGCAAGACGATTGAGGTCCACCTTGCAATCACGAAGTTCGTAAAAACCTACGATCTTGTCTTCAACAAGGGCGACGTAGTCGAGGTGGTTGGCACGAAGGTGCAGTTTGAAGGTGTGGAAACGATCTTTGCCCGGGAAGTCACCCGCGGCAGTGAAACCTTCGTCTTCCGCGACAAAGACGGTAAGCCGATCTGGTAGCGGCCTGCGGCGCGGCGGACTGGAGGCTATCGTCCGGTGCGGTCGCGCCAGCAAGCATCGTGGCGGGGTGTTCTTGGCAGGCAAGGATACGGAGCGAAAAAGTGTAGTATGGAGTTCGATCCTGCGCATGTGCTGGGACAGTTCGGCCCGTCCCTCCGGGACTTGCTCTTCGTTTGCGTTCCTCCCCAGCGCTGCCGGGCTGGGCTGAGCTGGTTCGTCCCTGCGGGACTCGATTTCACAATGGTCTGGCGGCCAGCTTGTTCTAAAACTGCCGATTGCTCCGAAGTTTTGCTGGCCTGCATCAGAATCGCTGTGATGACTGTCACTCGACGGTTGTGGACTTCCTGTGCAAGGCCGTACCGGCTCTAAATCTGCTACCATTTCCGCCACCTAACTTTCGGTTTCGAATGCTTACCTTCGCCACCATCGCCGGCGTCGTCGTCATTCTTGCCGTCCTGTTGGACGCGTTTGAAACCGTGGTCCTGCCGCGCCGAGTGCGGCGAAAATTTCGTATCACGGTCTGGTTCTACCGCAACACCTGGATTCCGTGGCGCAAGATTACGAGTCTCATCAAGTCGCCGGGCCGCCGCGAGAATTTTCTCGGGTACTTCGGGCCGCTGTCGCTGCTTTTCTTGCTCGCCCTTTGGGCCTCCGGTTTGATCTTCGGTTTTGCCCTGTTGCAGTACGGCGCGGGGGAGCACGTCCAGTTAAGCAATGAGCCCGTCACGTTCGGCCGCGTAATTTACCTGAGTGGCTCGACTTTCTTCACCCTGGGCTATGGCGACATTATTCCGACGTCGACCTTTGCCCGGGCTTTGGCGGTGCTGGAAGCCGGCATGGGTTTTGGTTTCCTGGGCACAGTCATCGGATATCTGCCCACAATTTATTCGTCTTTTTCCAGGCGCGAAATTGAGATCTCTTTGCTGGACGCGCGCGCAGGTTCACCCCCAACCGCCGCGGAATTGCTGGTGCGCTTTGGGAATTGCCCCCAACAAGACGTGCTGGATAAAATCTTTCGCGAGTGGGAGCACTGGGCGGCTGAACTGCTGGAGAGCCATATTTCCTATCCACCGCTCAGCTTTTTTCGTTCTCAGCATAACAACCAATCGTGGCTGGGCGCGCTTACCATGATGCTCGATGCCAGCGCGCTGGTACTCGCAGGCATCGATGGCATCCACGACGAGCAGGCGAAGCTGACTTTTTCCGTCGCGCGGCACGCGATGGTGGACTTGGCGCAGCTGATAAATGCACAATATGATCCCCTCGCTCCCAGCCGGCTTGACCCAGAGCAGCTGGCGAAACTTCGGCAGGCGCTCCTGGACCATGGTTTGCGCTCTCGGGATGCCGTAGAGTCTGATCAGAAACTGACGCATTTGCGCTCGCTTTACGAACCGTACGCCATTGCCATGGCGCGCCGTTTGTTCATCAGCCTGCCTCCGTGGATTCACCCCGAGAAGAAGAAAGACAATTGGGAAGCAGGACCGTGGGACCGCGCAATTCAGGCCAGAAGTCTGGCCGAGTTAGGGCGGCAGGCGGAGCGGATACGGCGGATGGACGATCACTTCTGAACCCTTGATCTGTACAGACGTAGCTTTGCTACGTCTTGCGCAGTCAAGAACACGTTGCCGCACGCGGGAGACGTTGCAAGCAACGTCTGTACAGTCGGGAGGGCGTGCTAACATCTTTTCCTTCCATGAAACATGTTGGCGAAAACGTGGTGCGCATTGAGGCCGAGGCGTTGGGTGTCCTGGCTGATCGCATTGCTGGGCCCATGGCAGACGCGTTCAATCGCGCGGTGGAATTGATTTACCGCTGCAGCGGCCGAGTCGTAGTCACAGGCATGGGAAAGAGTGGCATCATTGCGCGTAAGATCGCGGCTACGCTGAATTCGACCGGGACGCCCGCGCTATTCATGCACCCGGTCGAAGCCGTGCACGGAGATCTGGGGATGGTGGTGCGGGGCGACGCAGTGTTGGCGCTCTCGGCCAGCGGCGAGACCGAGGAAATTTTGCGCCTGCTGGCCACGCTCAAGCGTTTGCAAGTGCCGTTGATCAGCATGACAGGGGATGCGATTTATCCACAAGACGCGGGCGAGGGCGCCCGCGCCACACAGGCGCGGGTTTCCACGCTGGCGGAGGCGGCCGAGGTTGCGCTCGATTGCTCGGTGGCCGAGGAGGCATGTTCTTTGGGACTGGCCCCGACGGCTTCGACGACCAGCATGCTCGCCCTGGGGGACGCGCTCGCGATGGCACTGGCTGAGAAGCGGGGCTTTAAGGAAGAAGATTTCGCCAACCTGCATCCCGGAGGCAAGCTCGGCAAGCGTCTGGCACGAGTTGAATCGCTGATGCACACTGGGGATGCGGTGCCCCGCGTCACACCCCGCACGACGATGCCGGACGTGATCTATGAAATGTCACGCAAGAAGCTGGGAATGACTGCGGTCGTCGAAGTCGAAAAGCTGGTGGGCGTGATAAGCGACGGCGATCTGCGGCGGCTGCTCGAACTTCGGGGTAAAGATGCGCTTGACCTCACGGCGGGCGAGTGCATGACCAGGAATCCGATGACGATTGGAGGCAATGAGTTCGCGGCTACAGCGCTGGCTCTGATGGAAGAAAAGAAGATTACGTCGTTGGCAGTGGTAGACGGAAAGGGCAAACTGGAAGGCATCGTCCACCTGCATGACCTGTGGGGAACCGAAATGATGTAGGACTTGAGTAATTGAGTAATTGAGCAATCGGGTAATTTGGTAATTGAAAACCGATCCGGGCCGATGTTGTGGGGCAACAGACTTTCCAATTACGCAATTACCCGATTACCAAATTACTCAATCGAGGGAAGTCTATGTATCACTATGACCCGAATACGGCGCTGGAAGAACTTACGGAAGATGCAACCCTCCCCAACCCGGTCCACGTGCGCGACATGATTCTGCGCAAACATCCTGGACCCGATAAGTCCCTGGAACTCAATCGGATGTTCGTTGAGTATCAGAAGTTTTTCGGTGAGACGCAGAAGTTGGGGAAAGAGATTTTGAAGCAGTTGGCGAACTAGGCAGGAACCGGTTCTTTGTGCTCTCTTAGGCTCTTGACGTAGCCGGATATTGCGTCCTTCGCCATCTTTCGGGCCTCCGGCAATGTGCGCCTGTAGGTGACGCAGCCCGGCAGAGCGGGCATGATCGCGGTATATCCGCCTTCAGGTTCGGGCCAGAGCATGATGTTGTAGTGGTAGCGCGTCTTTGGCATTGGATTAGGGCCGATTCTATCTTGGTGGCAAGGACCAGTCAAAAGCCTGCCGAGCCTTGCTCGGCTTGGACAGCCGAGGGCGACTGTCACCACGTAAACATAGCGGCACCCTCGCCCCTTTCGCGCGATCATTTACAATAAGCAATTCCCTGCTACTCAGGACTTTCAACTATGCATCGCTGGTCTGAACTCTTTATTCCTACTTTGCGCGAGGCGCCTGCGGACGCCGAAGTCGCCAGCCACAAGTTTCTGGTGCGGGCCGGGTACATTCGCCAGCTTGCTGCCGGGATTTACTCCTATCTTTTTCTGGGGAACCGGTCGTTCAACAAAATCATGGGCATCGTGCGCGAGGAGATGGACAAAATCGGGCAGGAGTTCTATTTGCCGGCGCTGCATCCGCGCGAACTTTGGGAGGCCAGTGGGCGTTGGTCAGTGATGGGCGAAAATTTGTTTCGCCTGAAAGACCGCAAGGGCGCCGATCTTTGCCTCGGATTCACCGAAGAAGAAGTCATGACCGACATTGCCCGCAAGGAGCTGCGCAGCTACAAACAGTTGCCGCAGATCTGGTATCAGATTCAGTCGAAGTTTCGCGATGAGCCGCGTCCCAAGTCTGGGCTTTTGCGGGTACGTCAATTCATGATGAAGGACGCGTACTCTTTCGACATCGATCCGGCTGGACTCGACGTTTCCTATCAGAAACACCACGACGCCTATTGCCGCATTTTCGACCGCTGCGGGCTGAAGTACATGATCGTAGAGGCGGATTCGGGCGCAATGGGCGGGTCGCAATCGCACGAGTTCATGGTGCGGACGCCGGCGGGCGAAGACCAGATCGTGAGCTGCGAAAAGTGCGACTACGCAGCGAACATGGAGAAAGCGACATCGAAGGTCGCGGCGGTGGAGGATCTTGCGGCCGAAGGGGACGGCAAGCCGCTCGAAGTCCACACGCCGGGACAGAAGACGATTGAAGACGTGGCACGATTTCTCGGCGTCTCTCCGAAGAATAAGATCAAGACGCTGGCCTTGATGACAGACGAATCCGATCCCAAGACTCGGAAAACGAAGCTGCGCCCAGTTGTCTTGCTGATGCGAGGCGATCATCAAATGAATGAGGCGAAGCTTGCTTCTGCAGTTGGCGGCAAACAAACTCGGCCCATGCAGGAGGACGAGATCACGAGTCTGTTTCGTTCTCCGGCAGGATTTCTGGGACCGATTGGCATCGAATGGGCCAGGAGCTTGAAGGACATCGACTACCCGATTCTGCTGGTTGACAAGGCTTTGGAAGGCCGCAAGAACCTGATCTGCGGGGCAAACAAGGAAGACTACCACCTCAAGAATGTCACGCCTGGGAACAACTTCCAGCCGACCGCCTATGCCGACCTCCGTAGCGTCAGTGCTGGCGAAGCTTGCCCGAACTGTGGCGCGGCGCTTCGCATCGACACGGCGGTGGAAGTCGGGCACATTTTCAAACTGGGTTACAAATATTCCGAGTCCATGGGGGCAAGGGTTCTGGACCGCAACGGCAAGGAAGTTACTTTGATCATGGGCAGTTACGGGATCGGGATCGAACGGATCCTGACCGCTGCCGTCGAGCAGAGTAATGATGAAAACGGCTTCTGGCTGCCGCCGTCGATTGCGCCGTTCGAGATCGTCGTCTGTCCGACCAATGTAAAGGATGCCACTCTGCTGAATACAGCCGTCGATGTCGCGACCCGCCTGGAAGCCGAGGGCTTTGACGTGTTACTAGACGACAGGGACGAACGGCCAGGGGTGAAGTTCAAGGATGCTGACCTGGTGGGCATACCCTTTCGGGTTACCGTTGGCAAGAAGGTTACCGAAGGTACTGTGGAGGTCGTTCGGCGCTCGACACGGGAAATGCAGGATGCTAGCATCGCGGCAATAACGGACTATTTCAGAGTTTTGCGGCCGGCACGCTGATCGGATTCTTCGCGTGCGCGGCGGAAGCTGGGAGCGCGCGATGGGTACGATCAAATTTGGCTTGGGCATCTTCGTGATCGTGGCGGGAATATATCTCGGGGCGGAATTGATTCCCGTTTATTATGAAAATTACCAATTCCAGGACATAGTCAAAACTGAGGCTACTCTCGAGACCTATACCAGCAAGCCCGAAGCCGACATTCGCGACGGTCTCTTTAAGAAGGCGCAAAATCTCGACATTCCCCTGACAAAAGATCAGATCAAAGTTCAGCGTCATGGCACCCAGGGCACTGGATCACTTACGATCAGCGCGCCCTACACGGTGCACCTGGACCTGCCAGGCTATCCCGTGGACCTGCACTTCGACGCCTCCACCGACAACAAGAGCCCCTTCTGATAACGGTTGTGATTCGCGCGTGATTTAGAATGGGCAGTGGAGGTCGACGTCGGGCAGCCCTCCCTCGTTTCCGATTCGCTTGAGAGTTCGAGGGTTGGGGATGCGATTCTGCCAGCGGTTATTGCTCTAGGGATAACGCTCTGGGGATAACGCATTCGCGTGCCGCATCATCTCACTGAAGTGGGCGGTGGCGCTGTTTATGACGCTTACGTGACTCCGCTAATTCACCGTGACCATTAAACTGAAGATCCCGAAGAGAAAGAGCGGTGCGAAAGCCGGCAAGGGATTCGTCTTTCGCGACCCGGTCGTCAGAGTCGCGCTCGCAATTTTCATCGTTCTGTCCGTGTCCATCTGTGGCTGGTTTTCCTACTATTACATCAAGTACGACCGGGTTATTGGTCAGCGCTTCAAAGGACCAGTTTTCAGCAGTTCCGCGAAAATCTATGCCATACCGCGTGCGATCAGAGTCGGTGAAAAAGTTGATTTGCACGAGATCGCAACCCAGCTCCGCCGAGCGGGCTACGCGGAAAACGATGGCCCATCCTCGACGGGGAGTTACCGGGCGCTGAATAATGGTATTGAGATCAAGCCCGGACCCCAGTCCTACCATAGCCCGGAGCCGGCGACGATCCGCGTGCAAGACGGGCAGGTCTCCAGCATCACTGGACAGTCCGGGGACCTGGAAGCTTACGAACTCGAACCCCATATGGTGACCGCGCTCTTTGATGCGGAACAGCGCTCCAAGAGACGGTTGGTGAAGTACGACGACATCCCAAAAATACTGGTGGATGCCGTGCTGGCCATCGAGGACAGGCGCTTTTTTCAGCACGGTGGGGTGAATTTCATCCGCTTAGGCGAGGCGGCTTGGGTTGATATTACTCATCAGAAACATGAGCAGGGCGGTTCCACGCTCACCATGCAACTGTCGCGCGCATTCTTCCTGACTCCGGAGAAAACGTTCAAGCGCAAGATTGTGGAAATACTGATCGCGATGGAACTGGAACAGAAGTTCAGCAAGCAGCAGATCTTTGAGTTCTACGCCAATCGGGTAGACCTGGGGCAGCGCGGTTCGTTCACCATCAGCGGCTTTGCCGAGGCTTCGCAGGCATACTTCAATAAAGACTTGAAGGACGTCTCTCTGCCTGAGGCCGCGCTGATCGCCGGACTGATCCAGGCGCCGAGCTATCTATCCCCTTATCGCCATCCAGAACGCGCGACGGAACGTCGCAACCTGGTGCTGGACAGTATGGTCGAGACCCACGCAATTACGAGAGAGCAAGCGGACAAGGCGAAAGCCGCCCCGCTGAAGCTCGCGCCTCCGAATGTGGAGGCCAGTGATGCGCCCTATTTTGTGGACCTAGTTCGCGATAACGTAATCAGCCGGTTAAACGAACGCGAATTGAACGAGCAGTCCTACCGCATCTACACAACCCTTGATCCCGACCTGCAGCGAGCAGCAGCGCAAGCGGTGGATATGGGCATGAAGCTGGTCGATGATCAGGTGACGAAGCGACGCACCAAACGGGTAAAGGTTGGCAAAAACAAATTCGAAACCACCGTTGCGCCGGGGCCGCAGGCACAAGTGGCTCTGGTTGCCCTCAATCCACATACCGGCGAGGTACTCGCTTTGGTGGGCGGACGGAACTACGCCTTCAGCCAGTTGGATCATGCGATCGCGCGACGTCCCACGGGATCGATTTTCAAGCCGTTTGTCTATGCCGCGGCAATCAACACTGCAGTGGATGGAGCCAACCCGGTCTTCACTCCGGCCTCGATGGTTACGGACCAGCCGAGCACTTTCGCTTACGGAGACCAGATCTACGAGCCGCGGAATTACAAGGAGGAATACCACGGCGACGTGACCGCCCGTTACGCACTCGCAATGTCGTTGAACAATGCGACTGTCAAGCTGGCTGAGGAAGTGGGTTACGACAAGGTGTCGGACTTGGCCAAGGCTGCTGGGATCACTTCGGTGAAACCTACTCCTGCCATGGCACTCGGCTCTTATGACGCCACTCCTTTGGATATGGCGGCAGCTTATACGGTCTTTGCGAATGCGGGAGTGCGAATTTCACCTGTGATGGTCAACTCGGTACGCAATGCCGCAGGTGACGTGGTCATGGACTTCAAACCGGAAAAGCGGCAGGTGTTGGATCCGCGCGTGGCCTCCGTGATGACCAACATGATGGAAGGCGTGCTGAACTTCGGAACGGCCTATGAGGTTCGCACCCGCGGTTTTGACGCTCCGGCGGCGGGCAAGACGGGAAGCTCTCACGATGGCTGGTTTGCCGGCTACACCAGCAATCTTCTGTGCATTGTCTGGGTCGGCTATGACGATTACAGCGACATTCACCTGAGTGGAGCCCAAACCGCCGCGCCCATCTGGGCGGAGTTCATGAAGAAGGCGGTCAAGCTTCCGCAGTATTCGGACGTAAAGTCATTCCCTCAACCGGCAGGAGTGGTTGATGTGCAATTGGACAAGGCTACGAACCTGCTGGCGACCCCGTCCTGCCCGGAAACCTATACGGCGGCCTTCATTGCAGGGACAGAACCGAACCAAACCTGCGATCAGCCTGGTGGCGTAAAGGGATTCTTCTCCCGCATGCTCGGTTTGGGAGGCGATAAGGCGCTCCCACCGCCGCCTCCTGGCGGTCAGAACGGGAGCCAGGCTGGCGGGGCAACGCAAGACGCAAACGCAGCCAACCGAGATGGGAATAAGAAAAAAGGATTTTTTGGCAAAATAGCGGGTATCTTTAAGGACGACAAACCGTCTAACCCTCCGCCCAATCCGCCGGAACCGACCGGAAATGCGCCTCAGTGAGGGAACGAAGGAACATTGTCCGGTCCGAAGGTGTCAATGGATGTAGGACGTTCGCCTGGCTTTTCAGGAGGTGAGCTGTGCACCGTCAACCTTTGTTCTGCCTTTTAATGTTCTGCTTTCTCACCCTGGCCATTTCTGCTGTGCCCACCGTGCAAGCTCAGACTTCGACGTCGGAACTAGTCCAGATAAGTCCGCCTAACATCCGGCGTGCCGAGCCTCCGGCTAGAACTGCCTCGGTTGACGAACTGGAGAAGCGGGGCGATGAGCTCCGGGCCGAGAAGGCGTACCTGGACGCCCTGGATTACTACCGGGCAGCTCTGGCCAAGAAGCCTGGCAGCACGCCGATTTATAACAAGGCTGGGATCGCCGAACTCATGATGCAACGCTACAAGGAAGCCGGGAAAGACTTCGCACGCGCCATCCATCTCGACCACGGATATGCCGATGCCGTGAACAACCTTGGTGTAATCGACTATGAGGCAAAGAAATACGGGAAAGCCCTCAAGCAATACGAGAAGGCGATCCGGCTGCGGCCCGACTCCGCTTCCTTCTATAGCAATATGGGTGCGGCTTACTTTGGAAAGAAGGAGTTTGAAAAAGCTGGCGAAGCCTACGCCAAGGCCATGCAACTCGATCCCGACATCTTAGAACACACCTCGCATAACGGAATATCGGCACAGCTCCCGTCCCCCGAGGACAGGGCACGTTACGACTACCTCATCGCTAGACTCTGCGCTAAGCAGGGTGATCGGGACCGGTCGCTGCAGTACCTGCGGCGAGCCATGGAAGAGGGCTACAAAGCGATTGACGACGTGTACAAGGATCCGGAGTTCGCCGCGCTACGCGACGACGCCCGGTTTACCGAACTGATGGCGGCGCGTCCGCCGGCGATACCGGAGTAAGTTGTGCCGTTACATGAATTTAAGAATCCACAGAATTTTACGGATCGGCTCGAAACTTTTTTCCTGAGACGGGTTTTTACCCAGTAATGACTCCTGAAAACAACAGGGTGAGTAAGGAGGAACGGTAGCCCATCGGTTGTCGACCCGAGCACGCCCCAAGCAGACAACCGGTGGGTTTTGTCGGCTTTTGGCTATTGGCTCTTAGCTTTTGGCCAGACCAAAATCGCGTATCCGCCCGCAACCACGGAATCCACGGATGTTTTCGCTAAAAGCCAAAGCCTAACAGCTAAGACCTGGTTGTCTTCGGACTTCTCTCGCAGATGTATTCGCTAACTACCCGTTTCCATTTTCCTTGCGCCTTCAGGATGTACTCAGTCGCATCGCGCAAGGCGCCTTCTCCTCCGGCATGGGGCGTGACGTAATGCGCTTCCTCTTTCACTTCAGCGCGGGCGTTTGCCACGGCGATTGCCAACCCACAGTGCCGCATTACTGGGAGATCGATGACGTCGTCCCCGACGAATGCAGCTTCGTCGGGATCAAGTCCTCCCTGGCCCAATATTTCTTCGAAAGCGGTCAGCTTGTCCTGAATGCCTTGGTAAACATACTCCAGCTTCAGATCGCGAGCCCGCAGGGCGACGGTTTCCGAGACGCGCTTCGTGATCAACCCAGTCTTGATCCCCGCGAGGTGAGCTAACGAAATGGCAGCGCCGTCGTGGGCATGGAAGCCTTTGGCCTCGATCATGGATTGGCTGACCAAGCCGAAACCACCCTGCCCACCGTGCTTGGCGGCATGATCCTGGGTGGATTGCTGGATTCCCACGGGTGCGGGGAAAATAAACAGTTTGCCGTCGGTGAGGACGCCGTCTACGTCAAAGAGAAGGAGCTTAATTTTCTTGGCGCGAAGTTTGGAAGATTGTATTTTGGGCATCGCCGGATTCTAGCATTGCTGACGTGGGGCCAGCCGCCCTCGGATGTCCAGGCGGAGCGAAGCTCCCCACTTTCGATCCTTCACGGACGCGGGAGCCACAGAACCTGAACCCGGCGACCGAGTTTTTCGAAGTCCCGGTCGGATGTAACCAGCACAGCTCCACGCAACTCGGCCAGCGCAGCCGCCACACAGTCTACGTAGGCCATCTTGTGCAGAGCCTTTATCTCAGCTGCCTTGAGTGCCTGAAGGAGATCGACAGGCACTATCTCGAGCGGAAAAGGTGACAGGCTCGCGATCGTCTGCCGTGCTTTCTCTTCCCCGCGCCTCTGCCAGAGGAGATAGAAGACTTCACCCCAGTTCATGACAGAGACTAGCGCCAAGCTTTGCTGACGAAGAGCTTCATGCAGCAGGCGTTCCACTTTCTGGGACCCAGCTCCAGACTCGACGAAATCCAACACCGCGTTGGCATCGAGGACGTAGGTCTTACTCATTTCTCCTTCCGGTGCTCACGCTCGCGGGCCTCAACCAGTGAGTCCTCGCCCTTACAACAACCGCGCAGGCTGCTGATGTATTCTTCTGTGATGGGTTGCATAACCAGTCGGCCTTGCTCCCGATAAATGCCAAGGCGGGTCCCATCCTGAATACCGAGTTCCCTCCGCAAATCGTCCGGGATTACAAGAGCGCCTGCAGAGCTCACGAAGGCGGTGGCCGACATGGACCGGCTGACGCCCGACTCTGAGGCAGGCGACTTCTCGGACTTACCTTGCCGAGGAAGTGCCTGGCCCCCGGGCAACCCCACTGAAGCGGAGGTCGGAGGCGGTGTTGGCTTCGAGTAGACCGTATCGTACCAGTCGACGAGCGTCTGCCATGCTGCCGGAAGTGCTGACTTTTCGGGCTTAATGTCGCCGTTACGGTCTGGATGGCACCGATCGTTCGGGCGCAGCAATCGTCTTCGGCCTCGCACCGTCTCATACAGCATTCGATAGCGTCCTCCATTCGGCCGCTTATTGGCAACACAGTGCCACGAAGCGTGGGGCTGCAGCCCGGGACGAAACCCTCCGACGAAATTCTCTCGTATTGCGCGAGAGACAATCTCCCGGACTTCGAAGTCCTCCGCATTAGGATTCTCTCGGTGCAAAAGGGCCGTCGCGGCCCAGACAGCATCAGCTACTCTCATAAGAGGAATCTCCTGATTGATTGTATACAAACAATAGTATCAGTCAATCAAAATCTTGGCAGGCGAACATTTTGCGAACATAACGTTTTCCGTTTAGAATATCGCCAATGTCTTCCCCTGCCTCACCTCTCGCTTGGGCCCACCCTCTCGTCAGAGATTGGTTTGTCCAGCGCTTTGGCACGCCGACCGAGCCGCAGGAGCAGGGATGGCCGCATATTCTGGCAGGTCACACTACGCTGATTTCCGCGCCCACGGGTTCTGGCAAAACCCTCGCCGCCTTTCTCGCCTGTATTGATCGGCTGGTGCGCAAGGCGCTGGCAGGCGACCTCCAGGACCGCACTGAAGTTCTCTATGTTTCGCCGCTGAAGGCGCTGGGCAACGACATCCAGAAGAACCTCGAAGTACCGCTCGGCGAAATTCTTCAGATGGCGGGCGAGCGCGGGTTCCTGATGCCGCAGATTCGCACTGCCGTCCGCACCGGCGACACGCTCATGCACGAGCGGCGGGCGATGCTGAAGCGCCCTCCGCACATTCTGGTGACCACGCCGGAGTCGCTGTACATCCTGCTGACCGCGGAGAAAAGCCGGGCAATCCTGCGTGATGTCGAGACGGTGATCGTCGACGAGATTCATGCCGTAGCCGACGACAAACGCGGCGCGCACCTGACTCTATCGCTGGAACGGCTGGAAGCGCTGACGCATCGTCCACCGGTACGTATCGGCCTCTCGGCCACGCAGAAGCCTATTGAAGAAGTTGCGCATTTCCTTACTGGCAGCGGACGTCCAGATCCTGTCATCGTCGATGTCGGCCACAAGCGCCAGCTCGACTTAGCCGTTGAAGTTCCCGCCAGCCAACTCGGCGCCATCGCCACCAACGAAATGTGGGACGAGATCTACAACCGGCTCGTGGAACTGGTCGAACAACATCGTTCTACGCTGGTTTTCGTAAACACCCGGCGGCTCTCGGAGCGAATATCGCACCATCTGTCTGAAAAACTCGGTGCGGACAACGTCGCAGCCCATCACGGCAGCCTTTCACGCAAATTGCGTCTGACCGCGGAGAAGAAGCTCAAAGATGGCGAAGTCAAAGTATTGGTCGCGACCGCCTCGCTCGAGTTAGGAATTGATATTGGCACGGTGGACTTGGTGGTGCAGATCAGTTCTCCGCGGGCGATTGCCGTGGCTCTGCAACGCGTGGGACGCTCGGGCCACTGGCGCGGCGCAATTCCCAAGGGACGCTTTTTCGTAACCACTCGCGATGAACTTCAGGAATGTGCAGCGCTGGTGCGGGCCATCCGCCATGGCGACCTTGATCGAATTATGATCCCCGATTCGCCGCTGGACATTTTAGCCCAGCAAATCGTGGCCACTTGCGCGGCAGGCGGCGACCGTGTGGCGCCGACACTCCTGTCCGCGCCTAACTGTGGCGAAAATCCCGCTACAACTACAACTGAAGAATTATTATCGAAATCTTCCGACGCGCGGGCAGGAGTGCCCGCGCTACACGATCCTGGATGGGACGAAGACGAACTGTTCGCTCTGGTGCGCCGGGCGTATCCGTATCGCAATCTTTCGCGCGAGACCTACGAAGCGGTTCTCGAAATGCTCTCTGAGGGCATCGCATCGCGGCGCGGACGCTATGGCGCTTACATCCATCGCGATCGCATCAATCGCAAGCTGCGGGCACGGCGCGGCGCACGGCTGGCGGCGATCACCAGCGGTGGCGCCATCCCCGAAACTGCGTTGTTTACCGTTGTGGCCGAGCCCGAAGGAATTGTCGTCGGCACGCTCGACGAAGACTTTGCCGTCGAAAGCAACGCGGGCGACATCATGCTGCTGGGCAACAGCTCGTGGCGAATTCGCCGGGTGGAAGGCAAATCCGGACGCGTGCTGGTGGAAGATGCGCACGGCGCGCCGCCCAGCATTCCCTTCTGGCGCGGCGAGGCTCCGGCGCGAACCGAAGAGCTCTCCTTGCATGTTGCCGATCTGCGGCAACAGATCAGCGACCGGCTGCCGAGCACTTCGCCGATCGGGGTGTCTCCCAGCCAGCCTGAAGTCGCGGAGACTGTTGCCTGGCTGAAAGAAGAATGCGGTTTGGACGACTCTGGCGCCGAACAAATGATCGAATACATTCTGCAGGGTCGTGCCGTGCTGGGGGCCGTGCCGACGCAGCAAACAATCATCGCGGAACGCTTTTTCGATGAGGCCGGCGGGATGCAACTGGTGATCCACGCGCCTTTCGGAGGACGAATCAATAAGGCATGGGGCCTGGCCTTGCGAAAGCGGTTCTGTCGCAGCTTCAACTTCGAACTGCAAGCTGCAGCTACGGACAACGGGTTGAACATCGCGCTGGCCGAGCAACACAGTTTTCCTCTCGTCGACGTTTTTCATTTCCTGAATGCCGAAACAGTGCAGCCCATCCTGGAGCAGGCCGCGCTGGCTTCGCCCATCTTCGGAACCCGCTGGCGCTGGGATGCCAACCGGGCGCTGGCGTTGTTGCGCTTTCAAGGCGGCAAGAAAGTTCCGCCTCAGATTCAACGCATGCGCTCGGACGATCTTCTGGCCTCGGTTTTCCCTGACGTCGCTGCCTGCCAGGAAAATATCGCCGGAGACATTCAGATTCCCAACCATCCTCTGGTGAATGAAGTAATGAAGGACGTGCTCACAGAGGCGATGGATCTGGACGGGCTGAAGAATTTGCTGCGAGGGATGGCTGACGGCCGCATCCGCTGCGTGGCCGTGGACACGCCCGTGCCCTCACAGTTCTCGCATGAAATCCTCAATGCGAATCCGTATGCCTATCTCGACGATGCACCGCTCGAAGAGAGGCGGGCGCGAGCGGTGGAGATGCGGCGGATCCTTCCGGAATCGGTGCTGGAGGAGGTGGGGAAGCTTGATCCCGCGGCGATTGCGCAAGTCCGGGAAGAGGCGTGGCCGGATGTCCGGGACGCGGACGAACTGCATGACGTGCTGCACACGCTGATCGCGTTTCGCATGGACCGCGTAGGAACGGACGCCCTCGTCCGTCCGGCGGAGCAAAACTCCGCGCTGAGTTCTGGCGAGCTTGCACTCGCCGACCCGGACGACGGCGTCCGGGGCAACGCGGGCAACAGAGGGAAGAATCAATGGGAAGCATATTTCCAGCAATTGATTGGACAGGGCCGAGTGACCAACACCTTCAGTAACGGCAGGCAGTACTGGGTCGCGGCCGAGCGCGCCCAGATGTTTTCCTTGCTCTTCCCGGATGCCAGTTTTGATCGAGCGATTGTCGAGATCGAGAGCGCCGTTCCCTCCCGGGACGATGCCGTTCTAACGATGGTTACCGGCTGGATGACCCACTTGGGCCCGGCGACCTCGGGACAACTCGGATCGCTGCTTGGATTGCCGTCTGCTGAAATTGACGGCGCTCTGCTCCGCATGGAAGCTAGTGGCGCAATCTTGCGTGGTAAGTTCACAGATCAAGCAACGCGGGCGGGGGCGCCCGCGCCACACGAGCCGGAGATCGAGTGGTGCGAGCGGCGACTGTTGGCTCGAATCCATCGACTCACCGTCGCGACCCTACGGAAGCAAATCGAGCCTATATCGGCCGCGCAGTTCATGCGCTGGCTGCTACGCTGGCAGCATGTCGCTCCAGGAACGCAGGTCCAAGGTGAGCGGGCCACGCTGGAAGTAGTGCGTCAGCTCCAGGGATTTGAAATCCCGGCCAATGCATGGGAGCGGCAGATCCTGGCAAGGCGCATTGCGAACTACGATCCTCAATGGCTGGACCAACTCTGCCTGACTGGCGCGGTGGGCTGGGGACGTCTGTCTCCGCATCCTGCGACGCTCGAGGATACTGCCGCAGGCAAGCGGCGAGTGATTCCGACCAGTGTAGCTCCCATTACGTTCTTTGTTCGCGAAGAGGCGGACTGGATGACTCCACATAATCCCGCCGCCCATCAGCCCGAAGCACGCGGCCTGAGTGAGGGGGCGCGGCAGGTGCTGGATTTCCTGCGGGAGCGCGGCGCTTCGTTCTTCGCGGACATCGTCCGTAGCACCGACAAACTAAAGGCTGAGGTGGAAACGGCTCTGTGGGAACTGGTGGCCGCTGGAGTGGTGACCGCAGATGGTTTCGACAATCTGCGCTCTCTCATCGATCCCAAACGGAGGGCGGGACAAGGTGGCGGGCGCAACGCACGTCCGCGGCACAGCTCCGGACGATGGGCACTCCTTTACACCGACGGAATTGTCGAGCGCAACCGGACGGTCGAGGCCACCTGCTGGATGCTGCTGAAACGTTACGGAATCGTCTTCCGGGATGTGCTGGCGAGAGAGACCAACCTGCCCAAGTGGCGTGAGTTGCAAATGGCGTTTCGCCGGCTGGAAGATCGCGGTGAAATTCGTGGCGGCCGTTTCGTGGACGGATTCCTCGGCGAACAATTCGCCTTGCCGGTTGCGGTTGAGTCGTTGCGGGCCACGCGGAGAATGCCACCGTCCGGTGAAACTATCACGCTCTCCGCGGCTGATCCCTTGAACCTGGTTGGGATTCTGGTTCCGGGCGAACGCATTCCGGCCATCTCAGGAAGAAGTGTGAGCTTTCGCGACGGAGTTCCTGTTGACCGACCGGACACTCAGCTGTCGACACAGCCATCGGCGGCCGCCGGCTAAGAGAAGCTCTTGCGTCGGAAGGCCTTGAGCCGCTGAGCATCCCTTAGAATCTGACTAGTAACCGCAACAGGGAGCGACTCCCAAGGACGCATGTCCCCGGGTTTGTCCCGATATGCCTGGAGCGCCTGTTCCACAAAAATGGTGTCCATATTCAGACTGAACAAAGAAAAAAATCGGGAGTCTGGCGAGGGGGTCTCCCAGGCTCCCGATCAGCCTTTCCCTGGCAAGACTGCCAAAAGCGCTTCCCCCGTCGCTTCGCCAGGTCAGGGCTTATGCTTGCCAGTGCACGTATCGCACCACGCCTGGGGCTGCGGGTCCGGAGCCGCCACCCTGTCCCAAGTAACTGATTCAATTAGCTTGAATTCGCTACGAAACAGCGCCGTGTCCTTTTCTGCATCCAAAGCACCTATCCGACCGGATAGCCGAACTATCTGTTCGGATAGTGGAACTAGCGCAGATAGTTTTGCGAATCCAGCGGAAAGTGTGTTAGAGAGGATTGCGCGCAACGAGGAATTGAAGTGAACCCAAGGCTTCTGGTAATTGCTGGGCCGTTGAAAGATTCGACTTTCGCGCTCCCAAGCGGGGAGATTCACGTTGGACGCGACCCATCCAACTTGCTTTCGATCAGCGACCCTTCCCTGTCGCGTCGCCATTGCGCGCTCAGTCGGGACGAAGACGGCTACAAGATACGGGATCTCGATAGCCGCAATGGCACATCGGTGAATGGAGCGGCAGTCAAAGAGGCGCGACTGCGTCACGGAGACCAGATCTCAGTCGGAGATTCCATCTTCCTGTTGCTTTTACATGAAGACGCGGACGAATCGCCCGCAGGCCGTGTCGAGTACGAAGACAGCTTGACCCAGGCAACCGCGCAGTTCAGCCCCCAGGACGTGCTCTACCTGCAACCGGACCGAATTCTCAAGGAACTTCCGGCGAACTCCCGTGTGGCACGAAACCTGAATGCATTGCTCAAGATCAGCCGCGTCGTGCATTCCATCCGCGATCTCGATGACCTGCAGGGGCAAATCCTCAACCTGATTTTTGAGGTGGTGCCCGCCGAGCGTGGCGCCATACTGCTGGATGGCAAAGGGGACGAACCCTTTGCGTCGGTCTTCGCGCGCCACCGCATCGCCAAATCCGCGTTGCCGGTTCGCGTCAGCCGCACTATTGCCCGTCAAGTCATGGAACAAGGATTGGCTATTCTGGGAGCCGACGTCCCAGGCTCGAACGATCTAGCTGACGTGGAGAGCCTGGTGAATTGCCAGGTCCGTTCGCTGTTGTGCGTGCCACTGACCATGTTCCAGAAAGTGACAGGCTGTATTTATCTGGATACCTGCAATGCCGCCAGCCGCTTCGACGAAGATCACCTCCAATTAGTCGCGGCGATTGCTGGCACTTCCGCAATCGCTCTGGAAAATGCTCGCCGGATACAATGGCTGGAACACGAGAACCTCCGGCTTTCCACGGAAATCAATCTCGATCACAACCTGATTGGCGACAGCTCCCGGATGAAGGAGGTTTATCAATTCCTGGCGCGAGTGGCGCCGACTGACTCGAACGTGCTGCTGCAAGGCGAGAGCGGGACCGGGAAAGAATTGGCGGCCCGCGCCATCCACCGCAATAGTCCGCGTTCGAGTAAGCCCTTCGTGGCTATCAACTGCGCAGCTATTCCAGAGGGCCTGTTGGAGAGCGAACTATTCGGTCACGAGAGAGGCGCATTCACCGGGGCTGTGGCGCAGAAAAAGGGCCGGTTGGAAGTGGCAAACGGCGGGGTTGTCTTCCTCGACGAAATCGGAGAACTCGCACCCGCTCTGCAAGTGAAGCTGCTGCGAGTGCTGCAGGAACGTGAATTCGAGCGCGTTGGCGGAACGCGTCCAATTTCCGTGGATATCCGCCTGATCGCCGCCACCAACAAGGATCTCGGGGAGGCGGTGAAGACAGGAACGTTTCGCAAAGACCTCTTTTATCGCTTGAACGTTCTCTCGCTGGTCATGCCTCCGCTGCGCGAGCGGCGCGAAGATATAGCGATGCTCGCCGATTACTTTGTCACCAAATACATCAAGAAATTCAACATGAGAACCAGGAAGCTTTCTCCCGAAGCAATGGTGTGCCTGGCGAACTATGAGTGGCCCGGGAATGTGCGCGAACTGGAGAATGCCATCGAGCGGGCGCTGGTACTGAGTGTGTCGGAATTGATTCAACCGGAGGACCTGCCGGAGTCAATCCTAGAGAAAGGGTTAACCCCGATTATGGAAGGCGCAAAGTATCACAACGAAGTTAAAGAACTGAAAAAACAGCTGATCCTCAATGCAATGCAGGAAACCAAGGGTAATTACACAGAAGCGGCCCAGGTTCTGGGAGTGCATGTGAATTACTTGCACCGCCTGATTCGCAATCTGGATCTCAAAGACGCGCTGCGCCCATCGCCAGACCTGCGCGCCGGAACCGAACAGTCTCAGCATAGAGGTTCACGGCAACCGGAGACTTAGCAAAGTCGCCGGATTCAAGTAAACACCCTGCCAGCGCACGGCAACGTGCAGGTGAGGTCCCGTGGCACGCCCGGTTCCTCCGCTCAAACCGATTTTCTGTCCGCCGGTGATGCGATCCCCCTCTTTGACCTCGATCTTCGAAAGATGCATATAGAGAGTGAGCAAGCCCTGACCGTGATCGAGGACCACGCAATTGCCTTCGAAGAACAGCGGTTGCGCCAGTAGAACAGTTCCGCTATTCAGCGCCGCTACCGGCGTGCCTTCCGGGACGGCATAGTCGAGCCCCTGGTGAACGCTTTGTACCCGCCCATTGAAGGTACGTGAGGTTCCAAACACATCAGAGATCTGCGCTTTCACAGCAGGGTGAAAACTACCTGCCCACTCGCGCTCGGAAGTTGTTCGCGCAAATGCGTGCTCTTTGAGCACCTTATCCTGATTGATTCTCTGAAGTTGTTCAGCATTGGGTTCCGTATATTGCTTGGGAACGCTCGCCACGATGCTGTGATATTTTCCCTTGCCTACCGCAATCCGCTTTTGAAACGAGAGCTCTTTGCCAGTAATAGTCGCTCCCTTCAGTGCAAGCGAATAATTTCCAGGGCGAGTTTCCAGACTCGCGCCGGCGATTCCGTACCAGACTTTGCCATGCGAATCAGAAGAAAGGAACACTTCATGCTCGAGCCATTTGGCGGAAAGCGACTTCAATTGCTCCGGCGAAGTCACTTGAAACACGAGTGGGGATCCATTGACCAGCCGTACGGGCTGCCAGCGCACCGACCAGAAATCTGTAGCCTTGCCCTTCGGCTTTATAGCAGGAGCCTCGAACCCGCACAAAGGAAGTGTGTTGAGAAGGACGCCCGCAAGCAGAATCACAAAGCTCCTGCGACCGGCCAGCGCGAATACCGACGATGGAGACACTCCGAAGTTAGCCTAGCACCGATGCCTGCAGACTGCGGGTTAGAATCCATTCGGTAGAACCACATTTCTTACCCCATGAAATAGGGTGTTTGGCAGCATCGTAAGTCATTGAATCGTAAGAAGAACACGATGGTAATGGACCGGACCCGTTTTGGCCGGACATTTCACTCGCTCTGAGCAAGAATCTTCCAATGTCCCGCAGCTTGCCTCGTCAGTTGGGCGCACAAGGGTTTATCGCTGCCATGGCGCTAGCGGCGGTGGGCTCTTTGTACATTGCGTTGGCGAACTGGCAATCGACGGACCCCATTAAATTCCTCTGCTACTTGGCCGTCGCGCTCCTGGCTTCATCTTTGAAAATAAAACTGCCCGGCATCAACGGAACGATGTCGGTGAACTTCTTGTTTATTCTCCTGGGCGTTTTAGAGATGAGTTTTGCTGAAACCCTGGTGATTGGGTTCGCCGCGGTCCTGGTTCAGTCTTATTGGAAGTCCTCCAACAATCTCAAGCCAATCCACGTTGTGTTCAATCTTTCGCAGTTACCGGTCGGGACGGCAGCATCGTACGGCGTATACAAGCTCGTCACAACTCACGGACTGCATCGAAACGCACCTCTCGCGTTGCTTCTGGTAGCGATCACATACTTCGCGTTCAATACGCTCGCAATGGCTACCATCATCCGACTGACGGAAGGCAAGCCGGTCTTGAAGGTATGGTCGGAATGCTATTTCTGGTCTTTCCCTTACTACCTCGTGGGAGCCGCCATCGCCGGGTTAGTGAGCTTCTTGAATCGGCACATCGGATGGCAGTCTTCGCTTCTAGTCTTGCCTCCCGTGTACCTCATGTACCGGTCGTATCGGCTCTACCTTGGCAAACTGGAAGATGAAACGCGGCATGCCGAGCAGGTATCCAATCTCCACTTGCGAACCATTGAATCTCTGGCATTAGCGATTGAGGCCAAGGATCACACCACCCACGATCATCTGCAACGGGTTCGCATCTACGCGATGGAACTCGCCAAAGATCTTGGTTTAAGTGAAGACGAAACGGAGGCGTTGCAGGCTGCTTCTGTTCTCCATGACATCGGCAAGCTGGCGGTGCCGGAACACATCATTTCCAAACCGGGGAAGCTCACGCCGGAAGAGTTTGAAAAGATGAAGATCCACCCCATTATTGGGGCAGAGATTCTCGAACAAGTGGAATTTCCTTACCCAGTGGTGCCCATCGTTAGAGCACATCACGAGAAATGGGACGGCAGCGGTTATCCGAACGGTCTGAAAGGCGAAGCCATACCGATGGGAGCGCGAATCCTGGCGGCGGTCGATTGCCTTGATGCACTGGCTTCTGATCGGCAGTACCGCCGGGCGTTGCCCCTGGACGAGGCCATGGCGCGCGTGGTCGCCGAAGCTGGCAAAAGCTTTGACCCGCGGGTGGTTGAGGTCTTGCAGCGGCGATATGTTGAGTTGGAAAAACTCGCCCATGCGCGGCCTCCAAGAATCCCCACCAAACTATCGACCGACGTCAAGGTTGAACGTGGATCGGCACCGGCCGCGGGTTTCGCGGAATCCGAAACACCTCTCACCCACCAGCCAGAAGAACGCCGCGATTATCTTTCCTCCATTGCCGCGGCGCGCCAAGAGGCGCAAATGCTTTTCGAGCTCAGCCATGACTTGGGCACTTCACTGAGCGTGGACGATACCCTTTCGATGCTCTCCGTACGGCTGAAACGCCTGGTGCCGTATGATTCCATGGCAGTCTATATCAAACAGGACAATCTGCTGACTCCGGAGTATGTCAGCGGCGACAACTTTCGTTTGTTCTCATCTCTGAGGATTCCACTCGGGGAAGGCCTATCCGGCTGGGTGGCGCAAAACAGCAAGCCGATTCTGAATGGCAATCCATCGGTTGAGCCCGGATACCTCAATGATCCCGACAAATACAGCACGCTGCGCTCGGCCCTTGCCGTACCGCTAGAGGGAGTTTCGGGTGTGGTTGCAGTGCTGGCGCTCTATCGCACTCATCAGGATGCGTTTACCAAGGATCATCTCCGAATCCTGCTGGCCATCAGCTCGAAACTGGGCTTTACTATCGAAAACGCTTTGAAATATCGCATCGCCGAAGACTCAGCTACGACCGACTACCTTACCGGACTGCCGAATGCGCGATCGCTCTTCCTGCACCTGGATCGCGAGATTGCACGATGCAAACGCTCCGACCTGCAGCTGGCAGTGTTCGTTTCCGACCTCAACGGATTCAAACACGTGAATGACCGGTTTGGCCACTTTCAAGGCAACAAGCTGCTGCAGATGTTCGCCGACGCCTTAAAAGACTCCTGCCGTGAATACGATTATGCAGCGAGAATGGGTGGTGACGAATTCGTTGTCGTTGCGCCGGGTCTCAATCAGAATGCTGCGGCAGAAATGGCGCACCGGGTGGAAACCATCATCGCGGAAGTTGGGAAAGCCGTTTGCGGCGAGGGTCTGGTTTCGGTGAGCATTGGCCAGGCTTTCTACCCCGCGGATGGCAGCAACGCCGAACACCTGCTGGCGGAAGCCGACCGCCGCATGTACGCCGTGAAGAACTCACATTATGCAAATACGACCGATCGGCACACCGGAGTGCGGTTTGCGCGTGCCCCCAGCTAGAAGTCATCCGCTCATCTCATAAATGCGCTGTCCAGCGGTTGCTGGTGTAATCGCGGCGATATTACGCCAACAACCTGCTCCAGGAATGCCTGCTGGAGCGTCAGCATTCTACGCCGCAACGCGGCATTCAAATCCCGTGCCGCCGGAGAGGCAAGCCACGGCGTGATCCCAAACACCGAACCGAAGGTTGTGGTTTGGTCGCCTGGCAGTGGTCCCATAAAGATTCCCCGCTGAATCGAAGATCAGGCCACCGGCGGGACTGGCTCCCGGATGGTCGAAGAAATAGTGCTGCACGCTCTCGTTCCATCCGCCTTTCGAGTTCGGCGCTAGCTTGAAGACGGCGCCACAGCCGGCGTCGTCGCAACCGCTGCCACCGAACCTCGCCGTGCCATTTATATACAACGGCGCGGATGGCTCAAAAACTGCAATCCTCCAGGAGACCCCCGTGACCCTTGCCGCCTTGGACGTGTAAAACTTTCTTCTCTAGTCCCAGGTTTTTGGCGGGTTTTAATTGACATCTGGTCAGACTCAGTGGAAAATCACTTCTATTGTTGGATGGCTTCCCGCGTCCGATCAAACAAGACGCGATCAACAGCCCCCGCATGCGGGGATCAACACCTAAAACCTCAAGGAGATTTTCTCGACATGAAGAAACACTCGCTTCTCTTTGCTGTGTGTCTGCTCGCGTGCGTCGGTGTAGCCGGCAGCGCAGTAGCTCAGGACAGCAATTACTCCATCTCTCAGCCACGTTTCGTGGTTCTGCCGCCCCATAAGGCCACCATCCAAGCGCCGGCTGGCAAGAGCCTAACGACGTGGAATGGCAGCTTTACCTTCAACGGCACCAAATACAACTTCAACATGGTTGGTACCGATCCCTCGAAAAACAACGGCACCACGACGGTGCCCTCCTACATCATCCCGATCAAGATGGTGTATGACAAGAATCACGGCAACAAGACATTCAATCCGAATAAGCAGAAGTTTTCGGGCACCAATGTTTCTGTAACCACGACTATCGCGACCTCGCCTATTTTCGCTTCTGGCGTTGACTTCAACCAAGGTGGCACCGACCTTGGGACCACGCAATACATCGATGCATTCCAACGCGGTAATTTCTGGGGAAAACACGTCTCGAAAAACAAGAAGTATCACGTGCTGTTGGGCACGCCGAAAATCCTTCCAGAGCAGACGTATAACTGCAACACGAACGACTGCTCCATCCAAAACGAGTTCGGCAAAACCGTGGGATTGGCCGACATCAACAACATGGACGCGTTCTTGCAACCTCTTTTCAAGAAGTTGGGAATTACACCTGACAGTCTACCGGTCTTTCTCACCTATGACGTATACCTGACCTCGGGTGGGTGCTGCATTGGTGGTTACCACAGTGCGGGCGGCGGCAACGTACAAGGTCAGACCTATAGCTACACCACCACGATTGACCAGGGCAGCGGCGTTTTCTCTCAGGACACGGCCGCTCTGTCTCACGAGGTTGGCGAGTGGATCGACGATCCGCTCATCAATAACGGCAATAACACGCCTTGCGGTATCCTCGAAGTCGGCGACCCGCTGGTGCTGCATGACTATCCGTATACCCTGCACAAGTTCACTTATCACTTGCAGGACATGGTATGGATGCCATACTGGGGCGCGCCCAAGAGCACCACGCTGCATGGATGGTACAGCTTCCAACACGAAGACAGCGCCATGTGCCAGTAGTGGTATTTTTGTTTGAATTCCGGCCCGCTCCGCTACGGAGCGGGCCTTTCTTATGTGTACAAGCATGATCGACAGCCCTCACGCATGTCGTGCTTCTATATCCAGCAAGAAATGGATGTCTGAGAGAAAACAAATTCATTCAGAACGAAGTCAGTGAGTGTGAATGCTTGTGCCGGCGCACAAGGTCGTCAGTCAATCGACCCGAGTCTCGGCAAGGTGCTACAGCGTCTTGAAATACTCGATGATCTGCAGGCGTTCTTCCTTGGTAAGCTTGCGGCCGATCACCCCGTTGCCTTTAGGGCCGTCATTGAATTCATGCCCAGCATTGGAATTGCCGGGTAGGTCGACGCGAAACTCGGTAGCACCCTTGAGGGGACTGGTGTCGAGGCCGAGGTTGACCGGATCAAACTGTTTGTTTCCGAGATAGAAAACCTTGGACCGCTCAGAAACCGGCGAGAGCAGTTCAAACAGGTTAGGCACCGAACCATTGTGAAGGTAAGGAGGCGTAGCCCAGATCCCATTGTGCGGCCGTGCCTTGTAGGCCAACGGCGCGCGAAGTTCGTTCTTCCGGTATCCGTTCCATTCTTCTTGTTGCTCGGGTGGAAGGTTGAGTTGCGTGTAGGCCTGCTGAATCACTTTTCGCGTAATGAACGTCAGGCCATCGCCGGCGGACAGAATTCCCTGCCCCAACGGTCCGCTATCGGCCCTTCGGTCATAAAAGTTCCGGGCTTCCTTCGGATCAGTTCCGATTTCCTCGAGGGGAATCATGGTTACCTTGAAAAACTGTTTTCCCCCGCTGTCTTTGTAGTTCTTCCAATGCTCTGCCTTACGACCCTCTTCGGAATACATCGGCGGCTGGTGGCAGTGCAGACACAGTTGGTTGTAGAGTTGTTCCCCTTCGGCTGCCGTCCCGCGATCAATCTTTCCCAGTATTTCCTCGGGCCACTTCGGTGACCAGACACCCTTCCCGGATTCGGAACCACCGAGCAATGTCTCGATTTCGTGCAGGTTCTCGACGCGAATCGTGCTCTGGAACTGCGCCCCCGGATAGCCGAGAAGGTTGATGCGCGAACGCACACCCAGCGCCTCCCCAACATTCCTGCCCATGGGTTGTTGGATCGAGCCGTTGTACTGCACCCAATCCATCCACGATGCGTCCCAGATGGGCGGGTAGTTTACGGGCCCATCCCCAACCACCAAGTTCTTGTTATTGTTCAGTTCGGTTCCGAAGACGAAGTTGCCGATCCGAGCCAGCGCATCTGTGCGGCCATAGCCCTCGGGAGTTGGAAAGAGGTGCACAGTCGATTTGAACTCCGTGAAAGTCGTATCGAGATAGTATTTGAGCGCCTGACGGAGGCGCACCCGGTCGGCGTGCGAATGGTTAGGCCCGAGTACCCGGCCCGCAAATCTGCGGAAGCGCGGTGGATCGTAGTAGGTCCAGGTAACCGCAAGACCGAGCGCTTCGGTAAACTTCTGCAGATTGATCAGGGATGGACCGGCATCGATCCGGATCGCTTTCCCCCCATAGAAAAGCTCGCCGGTGTGACAAGCCGCGCAGGTAATGCCGAGCACAACCTGTGCCTGCCCAGTGTAAGGGTCAACGAAACGATCGTCGCGGGCAAATCCGACCGGCAAGCCGTCGGGATTTTGCTCATAGGCTTCGTCAGGGATAAATCCGAAGCCCTGCATGTAAGCATCGTTCCTGAACGGAGGCGCGCCCCTAAGACTCAAACGCGGCTGCTCAAGTGCAAGAAACCAAGCGTAGGGCAGGAGTTCACTTCCCTGCGCGGCGTGGTAGTAGCGACGGCGTTGGTCTTCCGTCCAATTCTGTGGCAGCCAGGTGACGTCCCGGGGCCGCTCGATCTTGGGCACCTCCAGGCTGTTGTGTATGGTAAAAATCGCAACCGCCAATACGCACACCACCAACGCCGCGAGCAATGCCAGCGCCGCGATCACACTCTTTAGACCGAGGAGTCCGACGTGCACGTCCGGCTTGGCATCTCCCGGCCCTTTCACCAACCGTGGCTCAAACTCGCAGGCGGTTTCCTGTTCCACGACATGCTGCTGTGGCAGGTTCTTCGGGCGATATTCGGGCTTGTCCCGCATCCTATCAAAGACGCTCTGATGAATGTGGGCGCCATCTGGAATCAACCGCGGGCGGGCGAGGTTGATCCCTATACCGCTCTTAAACTCAGGCTGCGTCTGGCCCACCACCGGAACGGGATAGAAATAACGCTTCGGCCAGACTTCTCCCAGCCACCAGAATCCGTGCAGGGATTCGTGCAGCTTAGCGCGCGGGTCCGGCGGGGCGTAGGGAATCTTGCCGCCCAGCACATCAATGACTTTCTGCGGATCCAGCATCAGTCCGGCAGATTGCGCCTCGCACAACATCCACCGCAGTGCGATCTTTGATAGCCCGCTTTCCGTTTCGGCATAACCTCCGCCGACGTCCGAGTGAACCCCTGCGAACCAGACCTGTTTCAGATTCTGGGTTGGCGGCACCGGCTCATGGATCAGGTTCTGCCGGAAAAAAGCGCGGCGCTCATCAATTGAGACCGCATGCCGCAATATGGGAATGTCAGGCAACGTCGCCGTATATGGCAGGTGCCCGGATTTCAGACCAACGGGATCGAGGATCCATCCAACTGAGCTGACGGTATCCCACAACCCGAGAAAATACGGCTTGCAGTCAACGCAAAAGGTTGTTCTGAAACCATCGGCAATGTGGAACTTCTTGGGATCGTTGCTCTTGAAGAGTCGCAGGGCATACGGAATGAGTGCCTCATTCCCTGGCGTCAGCAGCCCGAACATGTGCAAAAGCCCGCAAAGCGCACGAGCGGTGTAAGCGCCGCGACTGAAGCCGAAGATGAAAATCTGGTCGCCAGGGCTGAACTCTTTCATCAGGAACGAATAAACGTCGGCGATGTTGTCAGAGAAGCCATAGCCGAAGGCCAGGCCCCTCACCCTTGTCCACCACTTCCCAATCGCCGTCAGAGCGTTTCTCGCCCCCATCGTTCCGATGCCGGGGTGGTAGTACGCAACCTGCTTTTCCTGTGCGGACAACGTCCAGTAAAGCTTCACAACATTCGAGTTCTCGGCGCCATACTGGTTACCGGTCCCGTCGCAGCAAACCACGATGTTCCTGGGCATAGGTCATCCTCCGGAGCGACTGTATTAATAGTGAGAAATCCAGACGGAGCGCTTCAGCCCTAGTCTGTTCGCTTCCTGTCGATACTTGCATGGGAAACAGCCACTGATATTACCTCCCGAGTCAAAGAGGGTGAGAATTTTCTGGTTTCAACTTGGTGCGCGAAGATCACCTCACGATGCATTGCAAGACCGAGAATTTCGAGGTTCTGGTAGGCAGTCCAAGTGACCAGGGTAACCAGGCTCTTCACGGATGCCAGCACTCCGTTGGAGGACAGATTGTCACCATCCCAGGGAGAGGCGGGAGGACAAACTGTCCCATCAGATGGTTGGGGACCTTTCTAACTAATTGATGCAACAAGACTTAATCCTGCCCCGATTCGGCACCCCACCTGCAATTCCACCCGTGCCATCTCCCCCGGCGATCAAGTGGGCATGCGCCCGCTGGAGGATTCAATTTCCATGAAGAAGTTCCTGATCTTTTGTTTACTCGCGACGGTCACCCTGGCGTATGCCGACGATTCGAAATTGTCGCCCGACCTGCGTGCGTCTTCCGCGTCTCACGCCACAGTGGTGGTGCAGTACAACCAGCCACCTGGACTGCTTGATCTCCTGGGCCTCACAAACTTGTTGGGCACCATCTTGGCTAATTTGCCCCTGGTAAACGGGATCGTCGCGGACTTGCCGCTCGCGAACATTCTTGCCCTGTCCAACCAGTCAAATGTGAAATACATCAGCCTGGACCGCCCGTTGACTCCCACCCTGAGCAATGCGGCGCCCGCGGTGAACGCTTTTGCCGCGTGGCAATCCGGTTACACCGGCGCCGGCGTCGGAGTCGCTTTGGTCGACAGTGGCGTGATCGACCACCCCGATCTGCATGGCGGCTTTCTCGGATGGTCCCGAGTTGTGTACAACCAAAGCTTCGTTCCGGGTGCTTCGAGTGCGACCGATCAGTATGGTCACGGCACTCACATCGCCGGCCTGATCGCCGGTAATGGCGCAAGCTCCAAGAGCTCAAAGTATTCGCGCACCTTCGAAGGCATAGCGCCGGGCGCGAACCTGATCAATCTCCGGGTCCTCGATCAAAACGGCGCCGGAACTGACAGCGCAGTGATTGCCGCGATTGCGCAGGCAATCGCTTTAAAGGGATGGTTCAACATCCGCGTGCTCAACCTTTCACTTGGCAGACCGGTGTACGAAAGCTACAAACTCGACCCCGTCTGTCAGGCAGTGGAAGCGGCCTGGAAGAGTGGCATTGTAGTGGTAGTTGCCGCCGGAAATAACGGACGCTATCAGCCCACCAGCGGATACGGCACCATCAACTCGCCTGGCAACGATCCCTACGTGATCACTGTGGGCGCGATGAAGCCCATGGGGACACCCACCCGAAATGACGATCTCATTGCCAGCTACAGTTCAAAAGGCCCCACAGTGATTGACCGCATCGTGAAGCCCGACCTCGTGGCGCCGGGCAACCTGCTGGTATCGCTCGAAGCTCCCGGCACCCTCTACAACGAATATCCTGGCAATCGAGTGCCCTCCAGCTACTACGTTGCCGGCGGAACCAGCGCGTCGTCTTCCACTTACTTCACGCTCAGCGGAACCAGCATGGCAGCAGGAGTGGTCAGCGGAGTGGTCGCTGATCTACTGCAGAAAAGTCCTCGACTCACACCCGATCAGGTGAAAGCCCGCCTGATGAAGACGGCCTGGAAATCCTTGCCTTCGCAAAGCAGCGTTGTCGATCCCGCCACGGGAATAATCTACACCGATCAGTACGACGTCTTTACGGTTGGGGCAGGCTACGTGGATGTTGAAGCGGCCCTCACCAGCACGGACGTGGCCAACGGGACCGCTATGTCTCCGGCCGCAAATTATGATGCGAGCTCGGGCAATGTGTTCCTGACATCCGACCCCTCCTCGGTGTGGAACAACTCCGCCATGTGGGGAAGCGCGGCGGTCTGGGGCGCTTCGCAATTCGTTACTTCGAACTCCGCCATGTGGGGATCGTCCGCACTGTGGGGCTCCTCGGCCATGTGGGGTAGCAGTGCCATGTGGGGCAGCAGCGCCATGTGGGGTAGTAGCGCGATGTGGGGCAGCAGTGCAATGTGGGGTAGCAGCGCAATGTGGGGCAGCAGCGCATCGGCGGGTGAGCAAAATTAAAGGCCTGGTTGGCTCAACAGAACTCAACCCAATGCTGGGCGACCAGTCAGTCCCGACAATGAGCTGGTTTCGCTTGTGAAAGAGCCCCCTCGAATCAGTTTGTTTCCCGCGGGGGTACACCCTTCGCGGTGTTGTCAGGGGCACGCACGGCAAAGATTTCGCATCGGCAATATTCAACGGGGAGAAGCCAACCGCTTCTCCCCGATTTTCTTGCCGCCCCGTTCTCGAAGACTGCCTCAGTTCCGCCCGACGCAGACGTAGTCAACTATGTCGCCGCTGGTCGTCCCCGTAAATGGTCAGCGTCGAAGACGACACTTGAACACGACAGGCATTGATGGCAGTGGTATCGCTACAGGTACAAATCGGCGGGCTACTGCTATTGTACGTCTGGGTGAACGGGTTGGTGCAGTGGAACGGTATGGGCCCTGCTAACGCGCATTGCCCTGCCAAATCGGTGTTGGTAGACACCCCACTCGCAATCGTGCCCGTGCGAACCCCTGCATCGAACTGGTTCCGAATTGAGGTGTTAGTGGTTAGGAGGTTGGTCAGCGAGTTATTCGTGTCCCAGGCATACGACCCCACGAACGCA